>JAEEGL011949045.1_pt1 | contig 49351 bp, 39 predicted proteins | sample 9134231 | NCBI WGS metagenome assembly JAEEGL01 (sample SAMN16246548, study PRJNA631951) | gut metagenome | biome: gut microbiome; feature: rumen; material: fiber-attached | host: Bos | place: Iran: Karaj | collected 2018-10 | reverse complement strand
TTGGACGGTTATATAAAGTTTAACAATTAAAACAAAGTCGGTCCACTCGACTCATCAAGTTCATTGTCAATATTGTCGTTAGAGTTGCATAGAAGGTCATAGAGTGGCGTTTTATCGGTCAGAACCATGCTGGTACTTGAGAGGGTTCTTGGCACGCACGACAAAGAAGGAGCCCGGTCAGTTGACCAAACATCAGGGTGAGTAGTTGGTTCCAGCAGGAAAAGTGCTTGACGTACTTGTCGCCATCATACTTTTTCACAATGCGAAGGAAGACAAACTCATCCAGGAATTTGACCATTTGAGCGAAAACGTAAGTTCAAATCGTTGCGCGCTCAAAAACCTTGCAACTTTCTAACTTACAATATTTTCAAAGAACTATCTTGAATTTTTAGTGGACAGCAATGCTATTGGGTTTTCAAATATACGTATTATTTGTTTCCCGGTCAATATTAGTTATCTTTGCATACCCAAGCGAGCCAAACACGTGGGTATCATCTATTACCGGCCATGTCAGAATCCGACAAATGCAATAAATATGGACCTGAAAGAAGCAATACAGAAGCGGCACTCCGTCCGCAATTACACGGACCGGCCCATCGAGACGGCCACGGCCGCAATCATCCGTGCCGAGATTGAAAAGATAAACAGCGGGACCGGCCTGCATATCCAGCTGGTCCTTGACGAGCCGAAGGCCTTTTCCTCCGGCATCTGGAAATATGGGCAGTTCTCCGGAGTGAAGAACTACCTTGTCATGGCTGCGAGAAAAGGCGCAGACTGGGAGGAAAAAATCGGTTATTTCGGAGAGACGCTCGTCCTTCTTGCCCAGACGCTGGGGCTCAACAGCTGCTGGGTGGGCCTTACCTACAAGAAGATCCCCGGGACATTCACCCTTTCTGAAGGAGAGGTGGTACACTGTGTCATTTCCCTGGGATACGGGACGACCTCCGGCGTACAGCATCCACAGAGGCCTGCCGAGAATTACTACGAGGCGGATTCCGATGTTCCTGCCTGGTTCCGGGAAGGAGTGGAATCCGCGCTGCTTGCACCGACTGCCGTCAACCAGCAAAAGTTCAAGTTCATCCTGAAAGATGACAACAAGGTGGAAGCGAAGGCTCTGTCCTCTTTCGTCGGTTATACGCGCATCGATCTCGGTATTGTCAAGTGCCACTTCGAGATCGGAGCAGGAAAGGAGAATTTCGTATGGGCGTAATGAGGGGGAGCGCAGTCGGGATAATAAGTAAATTTGTATCCATGTAAAGAGATTCGTATGAAAGTACTGATGATAAACGGAAGTCCCCACAAGGATGGGAACACGGCTCTGGCTCTCCGGGAGATTGCATCCCAACTGGAAAAGAATGGCATCGGGAGCGAAATCGTCTGGATCGGAAACAAACCGGTCCGCGGTTGCTTCGCCTGCGGAAGCTGCGCCAATCTCCCGGGCCGCTGCGTCTTTGACGATGACGTGTGCAACAGTATCAGTGCGAAATTTGCGGAGTCTGATGCTCTCGTCGTCGGTTCGCCCGTCTATTATGGCCAGCCGAACGGCGCGCTGCTGAGCATTATCCAGCGGGCGCTCTATTCCAACTCCGGCGCCCTGGCGGGGAAACCCGCGGCATCGGTCGCCGTCTGCCGCAGGGGCGGTGCCACGGCCTCTTTCGAGACGTTGAACATGCCGTTTCTGATGTGCAACATGTACCTTGTCGGTTCCCAGTACTGGAACATCGTCTACGGCCGCACGCCGGGCGAAGCCTCCCTGGATGCCGAGGGGATGCAGACGATGCGCTCTCTGGCGAACAACCTCGCCTTCCTTCTGAAATCCACAGGCGGGAAGGCTGCACCGGGGCGCGGTGACGAACCCCGCGAGGCGACGCATTTCATCCGCTGATTATTGCTTCTCAAAAAACAGATACCATGGGAAAAGACAGATTTGATATCAAGGAACGTGAGGGCCTCGGCCTCATGACAGATGCCGTTGTCGTCGTCGACAAGGAAACCGGTGTCAACTACCTCTTTGTGCAGCGCGGATACGGCGGTGGGCTGACCCCGCTGCTTGATGCCGATGGGAAACCCATCATCACCAAGGACGGGTACAGGAAGTGAATCAGGAGGGATTGATATGTTCAACAAACACGATATCGACCGCGACGCCTGCCAGCTCTTCGGCGCCCAGGCCAGCAGAGGCTATGACTGGTGGTGGCATTCATTTACCGCCCATGATGCCGAGACCGGCGAGGCCAAGCCTTTCTTCATAGAGTTCTTCCTGTGCAATCCCGCCCTGGGCGGGGACGAGCCCGTCTTCGGCCAGATACCCGGAAAACCGCAGAAGCCTTCCTATCTGATGGTCAAGGCCGGAGCCTGGGGAGAAGACGCCGCGCAGCTTCACCGTTTCTGGGGCTGGAAGAGAATAAAGGTGGACTGGGGTGTCCCCTTCAGCATTGAGGCGGATGACTGTTACCTCACCGAGGACCGTACCCGCGGCCACGTGAAGGTGACAGGCGCGGCGGACCATCCCGAATGGATGTGCCAGGACGGTGAGATGTCCTGGGATCTCAAGATTCGCAAAATCACCGCTTTCAACGTGGGTTTCGGGGCCGATGAGGTCTTCCGCAAGGCCGAGGCCTTCGAAATGTTCTGGCATGCCGAAGGAATGAAGAGCGAGTTTGAAGGCGAGGTCGTCTGGAACGGCCGGCGCTATATCGTCCGCCCGGAGGACTGCTATGGCTATGCCGACAAGAACTGGGGCAAGGATTTCACGAGCCCCTGGGTATGGCTCTCCTCGAATAACCTCACCAGCGAGATTACCGGGAAGAAACTCACGGACAGCGTCTTTGATATCGGCGGAGGAAGGCCGAAAGTGGGCCCCCTGGCGCTTCCGCGAAAGCTCCTGTCGGCCTTCTGGTATGAAGGAACGCCCTACGAGTTCAACTTTTCCAAGGCCTGGACAGGCGTCCATACGGAATTCGACTGCAAGGAAACCGATACCCAGATCGTTTGGCATGTGGAGCAGCGTTCCCTTTCCGGCAGGATGGTGACAGATATCACCTGTGAGAAGAAGGACATGCTTCTGGTGAACTACGAAGCCCCGGACGGAGCCAAGCGCCACAACCGCCTGTGGAACGGCGGGAACGGCGTCGGGACCATCCAGCTTTTCGACAGAAAGGGAAATCTCATCGACCGCATCCATGCCGAGAATATCGGCTGCGAATACGGAGAATATTGTTAAATACTGATATACTATGCTAGAACAACAAATTCAGGAAGACATCAAGGCCGCGATGAAGACCAAGGATGCCGTGAGCCTTGCCGCTGCGCGGGCCATTAAGGGTGAGATCCTCCTGTTCAAGACCGCCGAAGGCGGAAACGGGGAGGTGACCGACGCTGACGTGCTGAAGATGATCCAGAAACTCATCAAGCAGCGCAAGGAATCCGCCGAGCAGTACACCACCGCCGGACGGCAGGAACTTGCGGACAATGAGCTTGCCGAAGCGGCCGCCATGGAGAAATACCTCCCCAAGCAGCTCTCCGTGGAGGAAGTGAAGGCCAAGGTCGCCGAGATCATCGCTCAGGTGGGAGCCACCTCCATCAAGGATATGGGAAAGGTGATGGGCGCTGCGAACAAGGCCCTCGCCGGGCAGTCTGACGGAAGGACCATCTCCACGGTCGTAAAGGAACTCCTTTCGTAGTGCTCACTTTCCGGGACGCCACACCATCCGATGCCCCTTTCCTTGCCAAATGCATCATGGCAGGAATGCATTTCTATGACTTCGAGACGGAACTGCCCTCGGAGAGGGATATCTATGACCGCCTCGTGGAATGCGAGAAAAGGGTGGACCTTCTCTACAGCCACGCCAAGACCCGTGTGGCCGAAGTGGACGGGGTCGTTGCAGGCTCACTCCTTTCCTATCCCGGTGACATCTACAGGGAGACGCGGGAGAGGACCTTCAGGGAAATCTGGCCGGATTTCTTCCGTGAACACGGCGACTCGGTTCAGGAGGCCGATCCCGGGGAGTACTACCTTGACACGCTGGCCGTACTCCCGCTGTACCGCAAGCACGGCATCGGCAGGGCTCTTCTCGAAGACGGAATCCGCAAGGGGCAGGCACTCGGTTATGGCAGGATAACGCTAGTGGCAGACCATGACATGCCGGACCTGATAAGGCTCTATGAATCCATCGGCTTCCGGAAAGCGGACATACGCCATGTTTTCGGGGTGGAGTTCCAGAGGATGGTCTATAAAGAGGATGAACGGTAGAATTCTCGGGTTTTCAAGTGGCCCGTTTATCCCGAACGCCCTTTTTCGAATCCTTTAACACTTTTTAACAAAATCCGTTTGGCGGTCTCGAAAGAGGCCGCTATCTTTGTGCCTGGAAATGCGCATTTCATTGATTTATAATAAATTAATAAAAGAATTATTATGGAAATCAATGAATATTTACTTGACCAAAAACAAATCTTCCGGGATTTGCTGGCGGCAACTGTACTGGAGCTGGACAGATATCCTGACATCATCAAGGGCGACCTTGTGTTCGGAGCGAATGAAACCGCCTTTTCTTTCAGGAACTGCGGCAGGGGATTTCTTCCGGGCGTGATAGCAAGGGCCATCCTTCCGGAACGGGACGGGGAAAATGCCGATGGCCACATGTCGGACCTTTATCCGATGGAAGCACTTCTGAAAGCCGAAATGTTGGAATTCCATTCTTTCCACGGTGGCAGAGCCACAGCCCTCAAGTGCGAAAAGGGAGAACTTGTGGAGCTCTCTGTATATCCCGACTGGAGTACTCCGGAGGGACTTCTGATACACCTGGAATGGAGCCAGGGCTTGCCGGAGCCGCAGCGGCTGAATGCCAGGGATGTGGCCAGTGCCATGCGGAGGCTGTTCTCTGGGAAGGCCCCGCTGCCAAAAATGAAATGGAGGCCGACGGTATGGTTCAACGGAGAAAGGATAATGTACTGAAGATATGATCTGTGATTGTCAAACGAACAAGGTGTATCTCGCCGAGGGAATCAGGCACTACGAAACCGTGGCGCACAACCTTCTGCTGGCACTCTACAACGAAGGAATCGAGACCGAATTTCTCCGGCATACGGATTCCTGGAAGCATGTCTGGGCCCGGGACTATATGCCTATCCAGCTCACAAAGACACGCTTTCTGCAGTACCGATACGCACCGGACTATCTCAAAGGTTATGAGGACTACATCCCGCCATATGAGACCATCTGCCAAGGACTGCGTCTGAAGAGGATGGAAACCCCGCTGGTGATTGACGGAGGCAATGTCGTCAAATGCAGCAATTGCGTCGTGATGACAGACAAAGTCCTGAAGGAGAATCCCGGCCATTCGGAATGGTATCTCCGAAAGAGATTGGAGGAGGCTTTTGAATGTGAAGTTGTACTCATTCCCTGGGACCGCTATGAAATGTTCGGCCACGTCGACGGAATGGTCCGTGCCATCGGGGACCACTATCTCCTGATGAACAACTATCGCGATTTCGACAAGGACCTTCAACAACGTCTCAGGGATGCTCTGTCCGGCCGATTCTGCATCGCCGAACTTCACTATGACGTCCCGCGTCCTTCCCGCCTGAGCTGGGCCTATCTGAACTTCCTTCAAGTAAAAAAATGTATATTTGTCCCCGGGCTGGGTGTGAGGGAAGACGAAAAGGCCGTTGAACAGATTCAGGGGCATTACCCCCACCACAAGGTAATTCTTGTTCCTGGATGCCAGGAACTTGTTCGGGAAGGTGGTGCCTTGAACTGCATAAGTTGGAGCATCCTGGCGGACCGGCACCATAGTAAGAAGGAAAATGTTTGATGATACCATGACGCATCTAGAAGAAGTTTTAACACGGTTCAATGCCCGTGAGGCGGATGCGGAATCCATCCTGGGAGAATTCCGCAAGATAGCTGAGACGGTTTTTTTCGGGGGATACTTCCTCGTAAACGGCGAGACAAGGATATATCCTGTCGATATCGAGTTCTACCTGTACGGGGAGAAGAAAAAGGAGGAGACCTGGATGCAGGACAAAAAAATGATACACCGGAAGACCGGTAGGGAAGAAGTGCCCTATTTTCCCAATACGGGCTCATTTTTTCCACATACGTTCGGGATAGATATAACGTTCGAAAACTCTGGACAGGAGTATCGCGCCTCCTTCCTCATAAGGTCGTATCGCAAGAATGACGAGGCTGTGGAAACCCATCCCACGTACCTGTGGGATGACCTTTTTGGTGAGGCGGCTTTCAGCGGAAGCGGCCTGAGCGTCATTTGGGTCGATGACGAATCCGCTGAACCGAAGGAAGTTTGCAACTGCACAAGGCTCAACCTCAATGATGAGAAAGGGAAACCGGATACGAAACCTTGGCGTTACTACATGAAGTCCGTCGAGAAATACCTGGTTTTCAAATAACCGTTCAACCCTCACCTTGAAACTATGCACACATCTAATCCATGGCTGCAACTGGAGCTCACCGTCCCCGTCGTCGCTCCCTGTGACCAGGCCGCAATCAACAGGCTTTCCCCATCAGACAGGGATAATGTTTTCCTGGACTTGTACCCGGAACCATTCATCGGGGACCCGGACGCAGATGTATATCTCTTGAACGGCAACCCCGGATACTCTGACCAGGACAACTGCTTTTCATGTCCTTCAGTAATGTCTTCATTTATGGCGGATGTCTATTCACACAAGGACAGGAGTTTCTTCTGGAATGACGGGAACAGGCCCGTCAGAGCAACATGCCCGAGGACTGGGCGGTCCATCGTCCACCAGGGGCAGGTGTATTGGCAAAAGCGGCTGAAGGAACTGACAGAGGCGTTAGGCCATAATCCCAGACTTTTCGAGCTGGAGTTCTACCCCTACCATTCAAAGGATTTTTATGGATTCATGAAAGAGCCGCTTCCATCATTTGACTATACCCGTTCATTGGTGGAAGACGCCATGAGGAAGGGGAAGGCAATATTCATCCTCAGGCACAAAGCCGAATGGGAAAGTGCTGTGCCGAACCTCAAAACATATCATACCTTCTCTCTGATAAGCCCCAGGAGTACATACCTCACCAAGAACAATATGTGTCCGGAAGCGTGGATCGCGCTGCTGGAGAAGTGCTGATCCTTCTGATGCTGACTCAAAGCTTTTTGCGGAACTCGCGATACTCCCTGTCCTTCCTGATTGCATCCAGGGCGAGATTCAGAAGGAAGGATGCCTTCGAGCAGACCTCCTTGTAAATACATCTCCAATAAACATAGTCTGACAGCTCCTTGTATTCCTCCTTCGAGAAACGAACGCTGAGGTTTGCGGAGCCTTCGTCCTTGCGGGAAAGCCTGCCGCGTCGACACGTAGAACTGCCCCTGTGGCCGTTTTTCTGTCAACGCGGACGGCAAAAGCGGCAGAACGGCGGGAAAGCTTGACGCGTCGACACGTAGAACTGCCCCTGTGGCCGTTTTTCTGTCAACGCGGACGGCGAAAGCGGCAGAACGGCGAAAAAGCCTGCCGCGTCGACACGTAGAACTGCCCCAGCGGCCGGCAGGGAGAAAGAATCATTCCTGGCCAGGTAGCGTTCAACTTACTCGCAGAGCATTTCCATTGATATGTATTGCGGCTTAAGGCCAAGGGATTCGTAGAAAGCCCGGGCGCCGGGATTCCCTTCCCAGACGTGGAGGGTGATATTGTGGCAGCCCTGCTCCTTGGCGAAGGCTTTGACGTATTCGAAAAGGACTCTCCCGATGTGCTGCCCGCGAGCCTTCTCGTGGACGCAGAGGTCATCGATATACAGTGAGGTGAGTGGTCTAAGGCTGCCGCTTCCTTGATGGCGCAGGACACAGAAGACATAGCCCAGGACGGCTCCTTCCCTGTCATAGACGAAAACCGGGGTTTCCGGACTACTGAAAATCGAGAGGAGTTCCTCGTCCGTATATTTCTTCCCGATCTCATTAAACAGATCCGGACGTGCCCGGTTATGGACCGAGAGCACCTGCTGAAGGAGCCCGTTCACGGCCTCCAGGTCACGAGGCTCCGCCTTCCGTATGGTATAGAGCGTGTCTTTCATTTCATTGTCTCCCAGAATAAGCATAGCGCCATCGGCGCCGTTTCACACGGCAAAGATACTGCTTTTTACGGAACGCGCGATACACCCTGTCAAAATGTCAGAAGGATGGTGTCGGACCGGGATTTGCAGGTTTGTTACTTAAACAGAAAGAAATGGGTTCAGCAAAATGGATCGCAGGACTGCTGGGATGGGTCGCCTTCGGGCCCATCGGGGCGCTGCTGGGATTTTTCGCCGGTGCCATGTGGGACGGCGCAATCGATGTCGCCAGACTTCTCGGCGAAGGGGCATCCCCTGACCAGACATACCGGCGAAGTTCCTCCGGCGCGCATGCATACACCGCCGAGGAGCAGCGTAACAGTTTCTTCGTCTCCCTGCTGGTCCTTTCCTCTGCAGTCATCAAGGCCGACGGGAAGACGCATCCCCGGGAAATCGATGTCGTGAAGGACTTCATCCGGCGTAACTTTGGCGATGCGGCGGTAGACGACGCGCTGCGGGTGCTGGAGAGGCTGAATACCCAGCAGGTGAACATCTATGAGGTGGGACCGCAGATCGCCCGCTTCATGAACTATTCGCAGCGGCTTCAACTCTTCCACTATCTGGTCCAGATCGCCATTGCGGATGGACAATTCGACAAGAGCGAGAAGAGCGTCCTGGAGGCGATTGCCACCACCATCGGCCTTTCCGCCTCCGATGCCGCCTCCGTCATCGCGATGTTCTACAAGGACTCGAATTCAGCCTATTCCGTCCTTGAAATCCAGCCTTCTGCGACCGACGACGAAGTGCGCCAGGCCTATCGCCGGATGGCCATGAAGAACCACCCCGACAAAGTCGCCACCCTGGGTCCGGAAGTGCAGAAGGCCGCCGAGGAAAAATTCCGGCAGATCCAGGAGGCCTACGAAACCATCAAGAAAGAGAGAGGACTCCACTGACCGATCAGGCCTCGTCGAAGAACTTTTTCAGCTTCTTGTTCTGGAGGATCACGTCGTGGTAGCGGGGACGGTAGTCCGCAAACTGCTCCAGGGTCCATCCCTTGGGGAAACCCTCCGGGAGGGGCCTCTCATAGGTCCCGCCCATCGAATTGCCCGCTGAAATTCCGGGGCAGAAATCCTCATACTCCAGATAAGGCTCGCCATTGCTGCGGAAGCGGAGCGTGAGCTTCGTATTCATCGGGTACTCAGTAGCGTGGTACCAACCGATTTCAATGTCTTCATGGACGCGTTTCATAGCATGATACTTCTTGATGACAAAAATACTCATTTTTTCGCTATATTTGCGACACCTTGGAACGTATGACAGATAGAATGATGAAAACAAGAAGAATACTTTGTGTCGCAGGAGCCGTTCTCGTAGCCGCGATCCTCGGGGGCTGCCTCTACCTGAACAGCCTGATGCCCATCATCACGGGTTATGCAGCCAAGAATCTAGCCTCGGCCATTTTCATTTCCGGACGGGAGCAGGCCGATGTGGAAGCGTTGGACCTGCATTTCTCCTTTATCAAGTTCGACAAGAACAAGGTGGATTATGCGAACAAAACCGTCACCAGCCGTTTCCTCTGGGCCCAGTCGACAGCCGCCTACCGGGAAGGATACGGCGTGACGCTGCTACGGGGGAAAAACCAGGAGGCATTCCGCTCCGCGGCCTATCCCCTGCCCCTGGAGGAAAGGTATGAAGACTACCTGCAGAAGGAGGAATCCGAGGCACTGGTGCCCATCGCAAAGGCCCTCGTGGACGATCATGCCTACAATGGACATCCCTTCGCCTTCGTGGTCCTGCATGAGGGAAAAGTCGTTGCCGAGCGCTATGCCGAGGGCATCGGCCCCGAGACGCAGCTTCTGAGCTGGAGCATGGGGAAAAGCTTCACCAACGCCCTCATCGGCATCATGGCCGGGGACTCGCTGGTGGACATCCACGCCCCGATGGACATTCCCCAGTGGCAGAATGACGAGCGGAAGGCCATTACGCTGAATGACCTGATGCAGATGCAGAGCGGCCTTCAGTGGAACGAGAATTACGGCAACCGCTCCGACGTGAACCTGATGCTGCACCGGGAGGAAGACATGGGTCTGTATGCCCTTGAAAAGCCCCTGGAGCACGAACCCGGCACTTTCTGGTACTACTCCAGCGGCAGCACGAACCTTGTCATGCGCTACCTGCGGGGGAAATTCGCCTCAGACGAGGCTTTCCTTTCCTATATCCGCGAACGGCTGTTTGCCCCGCTCGCCATTGCCCGGGCCCATTTTGAACAGGACATGAGCGGAACGCCTGTGGGCTCCTCTTACCTGTATGTCACCGCGCGGGATTACGCCCGCTTCGGGCAGCTGTTCCTGGACGACGGCTGCGTCGAAGGCCGCCGGATCCTTCCGGAGGGCTGGGTGGACTATACCGTGACACCGGCTTCGGCGAGCGAAGGCCGCTACGGCGCCTTCTTCTGGCTCAACCGCAGCCACGCCTGCCCGGACGCGCCGGAAGACACGTTCAGTTGCCAGGGCCATGACGGACAGGAAATCTACATCATCCCGTCCCAGGAACTGGTTGTCGTGATTCTGGGCTACTCCCCAAAACCGGACCGCTTCATCGACTTCAACGGCCTCCTTCGGGATGTCATCGCAGCGCTTGATTAGGCACTAGACCTCTATCTCTTTGATTTCCACTTCATTCCCATGCAGCAGCCAGGTATTCCCGCTGCCGCAGTGGGGACAGATCTTTCCGTGCTCGACGGTCCCGAATTCCTGCTGGCAGTCCCCGCAGAAGGACACGGCCGGGATGATCCGGCACTCCAACTCGGCGCCGCGAAGGAGATCCTCCTTGTCCGCGGCCCAGCGCCAGCAGTCCGTGAGGTAATCGGGGACAATCGTAGAGACCTCCCCGATTTCCATCACGACTTTTGAGACATGGGCCACCTGGTTCTCCTCGGCGACCTTCTTGACGTCCCGGATGATGTAGAAAACGATGCCGAGTTCGTGCACGGTTCAGGACTTCTTACTGAAGAGAATCTTGCCGGTACGTTTGAGCATGTACGGAAGGATGCCGCTGAACTTGTCCTCTGACGTGACCATATGGCTCGCCTCCGGATGTTCGCGGAAGAGGTGGATCGCGTCGAAGCCGCACTTGGTGGTGCAGATGCCACAGCCGATACACTTGTTCGGATCCACGACCGAGGCGCCGCAGCCCAGGCAGCGGGCCGTCTCCTTGCGCACCTGTTCCTCCGTCAGGGTCATGTGGTACTCATCGAAAGGCGCCTTGCCTTCGGCGATACCCTCGACCTGGCGGGCGCCGTTGTCATAGGATTCGACCACGATATCGCCCTTGTCCAGTTCGATAAAGTCGCGGCGGTTGCGGCCGATTGTCATGTGTCCATGCTGGACAAAGCGGTGGAGCGATTCGGCCGCCTCCTTGCCGGCGGCGATGGCGTCGATGGCGAATTTCGGCCCCGTGAAGCAGTCTCCGCCCACGAAGATGTCCGCTTCGGCCGTCTGGTACGTCAGTTTGTCGGCCACCGGGTAGACACCCCGGAAGAACTCGACCTTCGTATCCTTCAGCAGGTCTTTCAGGATCACCGTCTGGCCGATGGCGAAGATCACCAGGTCGGCATCCAGGGTAATCAGCTCATTTTCATCATATTCCGGAGCGAACTTATGTTCGGCGTTGAACACGGACGTACACTTTTTGAAGACGATGCCCGTGACCTTGTCTTCCCCGAGCACTTCCTTCGGTCCCCAGCCCGGATTCAGGACCACGCCGTCCTCGCGGGCTTCGCGGCGCTCCTCCAGGGAGGCCGGCATAATGTCTTCCGTTTCGAGCGAGAGCATGGTCACGCTCGCGGCGCCGCTGCGCTTTGCCACGCGGGCCGCATCGATGGCCACGTTGCCGCCGCCGACCACGACGACCTTTCCCCCAACGGGGACCTTCCCCGTATTCGCTTCCCGAAGGAAGTCGATGGCCGTCGTCGTACCGGGAAGCGTCTCACCCGGGACACCCGGGAGACGGCCGCCCTGGCAGCCGATCGCCACATAGAAGCCCTTGTAGCCCTCTTCGCGGAGCTGGGCGATGGTGACGTCCTTCCCGACCTCAACCCCGGTGCGGATCTCCACGCCGATCTCGCGCATAATATCGATTTCGGCCGCGATGACATCCTTCTCCAGCTTGTAGGAAGGGATGCCGTAACGGAGCATACCGCCCGGCTCGGCATTGCGTTCAAAGACCGTCGGCTTATAGCCCATCGTGGCCAGGTAATAGGCGCAGCTCAGGCCGGCCGGACCGCCGCCGATGATGGCAATCTTCTCATCCCAGCGCTCACGGACGCTCGAAGCGATGTTGATCTGGGGCACGAAGCGGTGCTCGGCATGGAGGTCCTGTTCGGCGATAAACTTCTTCACCGCATCGATGGCGAGCGGCTGGTCGATGGTCCCTCGCGTACAGGCATCCTCGCAGCGGCGGTTGCAGATCCGTCCGCAGACCGCCGGAAAGGGATTCTCCCGTTTGATGAGCTCCAGTGCCTCGCGGTATTTGCCTTCGGCGGCCTTCTTCAGGTAGCCCTGGACCGCGATATGGGCCGGGCAGGCCGTCTTGCAGGGCGAAGTGCCGGTCGGATAGCAGTTGATGCGGTTCTTGTCGCGGTAGTCTTCGGTCCATTTGTGCTCGCCCCATTTGGTTTCGTCCGGCAGTTCCGCCTTCGGATAGTCGATGGCTCCATGGGAGGTGCAGAGTTTCTGACCAAGTTTGACGGCGCCGGCCGGGCAGTACTCGACGCAGCGGCCGCAGGCGACGCAATGGGCCGTCTCCACCTTCGCCACATAAGCGCTCCGGGACATATTCGGCGTATTGAAAAGCTGGGAGGTACGCAGCGCGTTGCAGATCTTGACATTGCAGTTGCAGATGGCGAAGATCTTCCCTTCCCCGTCGATGTTCGTGATCTGATGAACAAAGCCATTGTCCTCGGCGATCTTCAGGATTTTCATGCACTCATCGTAGCTGATGTAGTGCCCGCGCTCGGTCTCGACCAGGTATTCGGCCATGTCGCCGACCCCGATACACCAGTCGCGGTAGTCGTCCGCACAGCCTTCATCCAGTTTCTTGCGTCCATAGCGGCAGGAGCAGATTCCGACGGCGAGATGGCCTTCATAGCGCTTCAGCCAGTAGGAAATGTGCTCGATGTCGACGGACTGGTTCTCCATGGAAATGGCCTTTTCCACCGGGATGACGTGCATGCCGATGCCGGAGCCGCCCATCGGGACGCTCGGGGTGATCTTTTCCAGCGGAAGGAAGGTCATCCGCTCGAAGAACATCGCCAGCTCGGGATGCTTGTCCATCAACGCTACATTCATGTTGGTATATTCCGCGCTGCCCGGAACGAACATCGGCACCCAGTACACGCGGTCCTTCCGCGCAAAGCCGGCCCCCTCGACGGGTCCCTCCTTCGTGTACTTGTCACCGTAGTCGTACTCCAGCATGCCGAACCACGCCAGCTTGTCCAGGAGGGCGTCCAGGTCCCCGTCCGTCGCGACGAAATGCTTCCCGCCGTTCAGGGCGTGAAGTTCAGCGTAGGTCCAGTGCTTACGGACCTTGAAAGGGCTTCCCGGCAGCATTGCGAGCAGCAGGTCCAGTGCGGCCTCCCGCGTCGCGGCGTCCATTTCGTCTTCGAAGATACAGGCGAGGCCCCAGTACTCGGGCGCCTCGGTCGTCATCTTGATCTTCCCGGGGATCCGGTCCGTGACATGGCGGACGAATTTCAGGAGCTTCGGATTCGGATTTTTGTCGCCCAAGTGCTTGGGGACAAACTTTTTTGACATTTCAGGCATGTTATCTATACTGTGAGGTTATTCTTCTTTCCAGGCTTTCACGCGGGAGAGCAGTTCCTCCGCCAGGGCTTCGACCCCCTCCCCCGTCTTCGCGCAGATGGGAAGGACCCTGGCCTTGGGATTCCGCATCAGGACATACTCCCGGCACTGGTCCATGTCGAAATCGAAATACGGAAGGACATCAATCTTGTTGATCACGACAAGGTCGCAGACCGAGAACATCAGCGGGTATTTCAGCGGCTTGTCATGGCCTTCCGGGACGGAGAGAATCATCATGTTGGACACGGCGCCGGTGTCGAATTCCGCCGGGCAGACCAGGTTTCCGACATTTTCAAGGATCACGAGGTCCACCCCGTCGAGGTCCAGGCCCATGAGGCCCTGGCGTGTCATTTCGGCGTCCAGGTGGCACATGCCGCCGGTATGGAGCTGGATGGAGGCGATGCCGGTCTCCTGCAGGATCTTGACGGCATCGACATCGCTGTCGATGTCCGCCTCCATCACGGCGATCCGGATCCGGTCTTTGAGGAGGTTGATGACCCGGGTGAGGGTGGTCGTCTTGCCGCTTCCCGGGGAGGACATCAGATTGAGAAGGTATACTCCTTTCTGTTTCAATTCTTTCCGGAGGAGGGCGGCATCCTCGTCATTATCCGCAAAAATGCTTTTTTTGATCTCGATGATCTTGACTTCGTCCATCGTAATTGGTTATCGTTTCGTTTGGTCCTGCAATTTACGAAACTTCCCGGACATGCGCAAATCTGAAAAATGCCTATCTTTGCAAAAATAACACGATCCACATGAAACACATCCCTTTCAAGCTCCTTTCGCTTTCCCTCTTTCTCAGCGCCTGCAGCGGAGGTCTCTCTCCTGAAATGGCCGCCGTGCGGGACTATGTTCCTCGGCATGCCGTCATGGCCCACCGCGGCTCCACCTACTGGGCCCCGGAAGAAACGGAAAGTGCCTGGAGATGGGCCCGGGAAATGGGCGCAGACTACCTGGAATCCGACTTGCAGTGTACCAAGGACGGGATCATCCTCGCCAACCACGACGAGGTCCTGACCCGGACGTCCGACATCGCGGAGGTGTTCGGGGAAGAGATCCCCGCCGGACGGCTCGCCTTCTACGAGCGTTTCGGCTTCTCCCGGGAGGACGCCCTGGCCCAGCTGGAACGGGACAAAGCCCATTTCCGCCCCTATTATGCGGCTTCCTACTACTATGCCGAGCTCCTGCAGCTCAACGCCGGAAAATGGTTCAACGAGGCCTTTCCGGAGCGCGCGCGGGACGGTTTTGCCGAGGGACAGACCATCTCCGCCCTCCAGGACCAGATTGCCTATGCCGAAGGGAAATGCCTCTCAAGGGACGACAACGGCCGCCGCATCCTCCCCTACGCCCTGAAGCCCTGCTGCGAAGGAAAGACCCTTGAGGAGATTGCCGCGACGGCAAAAGAAGGCGGAAAATACATGGAATTCATCGCCTACGACTTCTCGAAGGCCTATGCCGAGGATCCTGCCTGGACGGGAAACCTCCCCGGCATCTATATCGAATTCAAGGAACCCGAGGTCAATCCGGAGGACATGGAACAGAGGGTCTATGACATCCTGGATCAGGCGGGATGGAACATCCTGACCGCTCCGGCGACGGAAAAAGCCTTCTACAAGGACGGCAAGGTCCAGGTCGGCCTGACCAGCGGAAAAGTCATTCTCCAGACCTTCTCACCGCGCTCCCTCCAGCGGGCCCACAAGGTCTTCGGCGGGGGCCTTCCCCTGTGCTTCCTGCTCTGGCCGCCCTGTCCGGAAGAGATCCCCGGCGGCAACCTGGACACCCCGGAAGGCTTTGCGGCCATCCTGGACTGGGCCATCGCCAACGGAGCCCAGATCAGCGGCCCCTCCATCGGCGGCGAGCCGAACAACTACAGCGAACTGGACGCCGCCTGGCAGGCAGATCTGGTCCATCGGAAAGGCATGCTGAACCACCCCTATTCCTTCGACACGCTGGAGCAGATGGAGGAGCACGCCTCCCGCGGCGACGGCTACTTCACCAACCGCAGCGAACTGACGCTCCAGTACCTGGTGGACCATGGACTGCGGACAGCAAAGGTCCCTTCCGCGGAAGAGACCTTGCAAAGAATCGGTTACTGACCCACGCCCCGATGCCAGAAGCGGGCGGTGATGTCTTCCCGCACCCCGGACCGGACCCGGTAGAGGCGCTGGTTCGTCGTGGGCTGGTTGAGTGGACCGCATTCGGGGCGGTAAGGCCCCAGTTTGATATAGTCGAAGGCGTCCCAGTAGGGCGCGTCGACGGCCTCCCGGCCGCTGTACAGGGCAACTTCCAGCCCCAGGGAACGGACATGGGCCGCCAGGCGCAGCAGCGTCCCGGGATCCCTTCCCTCCCCGAGAAAGAGGAAACAGTTCACCCCGAAGTTCTCTTCCACCAGCTGGTCAATCAACGCCTCTGTCAGCGGCTCCCCGATGTCCTGCTTGAGGAAGGGAGAGTGACATCCCACGCAGTTTCCCCGGCAGTTGGAGATGTCCACTGCCAGGGAAACACGGTCCGGAATCTCTTCCAGGACCACGGAGGTCATCTGAGGAACGTACTTGATCACCCGGCCGTATAGAAGCGATGCTGGGCCTCTTCCTGCCGCATCTCACTGAAAGAGGAAATGCGCTTGAGGTAGCCGATGACACGGGTCAGGTAGTCCAGGTTCTCGCTGCCGCATTTCGGGCAGACGCTCAGGGTGTCCTTCGAAATGTAGCCGCAGTCGTTGCAGACGGTGTTGCGGCAGTTGAAGGTGAAGTAGTTGGTCCCATAATGGGCCGCCGTCCTGAGGAGCTGGCGGTACTGCTCCTGGCTGAGGTGCTCGGCAATGTTCATGTGGAGGGCGCTGCCGCCGTCCAGATACTTCACATAGTCCTCGCCATGGAGCTTAAACTTGTCGATCATCGACAGGCTCTCGTCCTCGGGATTGTAGAAGTAGGAGCTGTACATATTGCGCTCCGGCGAGACGAAATAGCCGTCCTTCTTGTCCCACTTGTAGTTCTTTCCGGAGAGGTTCTCGCCCGGGACGAACTCGGTGTTGAACATACAGTCCCGCGTCCGGTCGTGCCGGTTGCAGACATTGATGGTCTCCAGGAGGGTGTTGACAAACTCCTTGTAGTCCTCGTTCGGGGTGGCCTTCAGACCGAGGAACTCGGCGGCGTCCGTCAGTCCGTTTACGCCGACGGTCAGGTACTGCTTGCGCATGTCGATGAAGCCGGCCCGGTACACGTCCAGCATCTCCGCCTTCAGGAAATCCTTGATGATCTCGTTGAAAGCGTTCTGGTACTTGTGGACCCGGGTCGTCTGCTCGACGACGGCCTCCCGGATATATCCGTAGAGCTTTTCCTTGTCATAGTCTGCGGGCTTGAGGGCCACGCCGGGGGTCATCTGGATGCCCTTTTCCTGCTTGAAATACTTGCGGGCGGCGTCCTGGATGAGGCGGTTGAGGTTGATGGTCATCACGCTCTTCGATCCCGTGGCGACGGAAGCCGTGCCCATAGAATACTGGTGCGTGGTGTGGTTGTGCTCCGCATCTTCGAGATCCTTCAGGGAATTGCGCAGGCGGCAGCAGCTCGAAAGGGAATCCGGCGAGTTCGACAGGTAGCAGAAGAAACTGTGTCCCTTGGCCCACATCTCGGCCGTGAAATCGGCGTACTCGGGGTCGGCGAAATCGTCTCCGCCGTCGGTCAAAAGGGCCATCGTCTCCACCGGGAATGTCAGAATGTAGTGGTTGCGCTCCTCGTTGAACCACTGCATGAAATGCTTCTGGAGCCAGGAAAGGGTCTCCCATACGGGCTTCGTGCCGTCCGGGAAGACAAACTCGCCGAAAACGCCCTCGAAGTAGGGTTTGTCGAAGTAGCCGATGTTCCAGAACACCGTCTGGTACCCGCGGTTGCCGGCCGGCATGTTCATGGAATGGACCACCTGCTGGAAGCAGTTGTCGATCACCTTCAGCAGGGTCCGCTGCTTGCTGTTCTTTTCCACGACCTCGTCCAGGCGGGACAGGTAGTCATCCCCGTAGTCCTTGCGGATGAAATAGTCCAGGTACATCAGGAATTCCGGCGTCGCGACCGCGCCCATGAACTGGGAGGAAATCGAGTAGACGAGGTTGATGAACTCGCCGCAGAAGGACTTCAGGTCGGTCGGGGCGATGGACACGCCGCCGAGTTCCTTCAGACCGGACACCAGGAAGGGGTACATCGTGATGGCAACGCAGTAGGGATAGCCCGGGGTGCCGCTCTCGTCGTGCTTGTACAGCACATGCGACTCCAGGTCGGTGATGTACTGCTGGGCGAGGGTCTTGCCATACAGGGACTTGATCTTGTCCTGCATGATGTAGCGGTTCTGTTTGATGTTGTTCTCCTTGTAGAGCTCGTTCCCCAGGGTCACGATGTTCTTGTGGGTGATGTTGGCGTTCGAGTCGAATTTGGAACCGGTCGCGGCGTTGGAGGCGTTGATGTAGTCCTTGATAAAGTCGCTCTTCTTCCGAAGGTCCATGCCCCGGTCAAAGGTCTCGATGTATTCGAGGGCGACTTTCTTGTTGATGGACATCAGGGATTCGACGACCTGACGGCGGATTTCCTGGCTGGAAATCTGGTCATAGATGTACAGATTGTCGGCGATCGAGACGACCACTTCTTCCGGACAGGGCTGCCCCGTATGGACATAGGCCAGACGGATGCCGTTCATCAGTTTCTCCCGGTTAAATTCTTCGCAGGTTCCGTTGGTTTTGCGGACTTCCATATCGTAAGTGTCTATAAATTAATTATTTATATCATTTCCATTTCGCCCGGAGGCTAATAATGACGGATTGCGGAAGGGCAACCCGTCGAAGATCCGGATACAAAGTTAGGGAAGAATAGGGCTATTTTCCCTTGTCGGAAAGACAAGTTTTCAACAAAGTTTTCAACACGCTATCTGAGCACAATCTCCCGGACAAATCCGACGCTCCGGTTGTCGTCGGTGAAGAGCGGATCTTCCGAAAGATAGTCGTTCATTTTTTTCAGGATCAGATCCCGCTGGAAGTAAAGCGTGTCCCTCACAATCGAGGAGTTCAGTTTGACGGAGAGCGTTCCGTCCCGGAAATAGCGGCTCAGCGTATAGGCTGCGGCGCCGGAGCACGCGTCCCAGGCTGCGAAAATGCGCTGGGTATTCAGTCCCGCCGCGATTTTCATGCTTTTGATATAGCGGGAGACGACTTCTTCCATCGCGACGGCCTCTTTCCGGCGGATGCGGATATTGTTGAATTCCTTATCCATTATTCCATGCGCGTAAAGACTCCCCTTTCGGCCGTAAAATAGGCGCGGTCGTCCGTCATGCGGTCCACGATGCCCTGCAGCCGGTTCCGGTCGCAGTCCGTGATGAAAATCTGGCCGAATTCGCTGCCGGCGACCATCCCGATGAGGTTCGAGATTCTCCCGAAGTCCAGTTTGTCGAACACGTCGTCCAGCAGCAGGGTCGGAGCAAAACCGTAAGCGGCCTTCATGATCTCGTACTGGGCGAATTTCAGGGCGACAAGGAAGGATTTCTGCTGCCCCTGCGAGCCGAAGCGGCGGATGGGCTGACCGTCCATCAGGAAGACAAAGTCGTCCCGCTGAACCCCGGCCGAGGTATAGCGGAGGGCATAATCCCGCTGCCGGGCCGCCGAAAGGATGTCCGTAAGGGACCCGCCGTCAAGGTCGGAGCGGTAGGAAATGGACACCGACTCGCTGCCGCCGGAGATCAGGCGATAGTAATTCTCCACGGCCGGATTCAGCTCCTGGACCATCCTGGCGCGCTCGGTATGGATCAGCGCGGCATGGGGAGCCATCCGCTCATCCAGCACCGCGAGCAGCTCCTCGTCCGGCGCCCCCTCCTTGAGGACTTTGTTCCGCTGGGTGAGGAAGCGGTTATAGGCCTGTGCCGCAGCGAGATAGGCCGGGTTCATCTGGGAAAGGACGGCATTGGACAGGCGCCGGCGCTCTTCGCCGGATTCGCTGACGAGCGAGATGTCTCCGGGCGAAACCATCACCACCGGCAGTACACCGATGTGCTCCGAGATGCGTCCATAGGGCTTTTCATCCCGCACGACTTTCTTCTCTCCCGCCGTGCTGCGGATGGAAAAACGCGATTCCAGCCCGTTCTCCATCAGGCAGGTCCCGCCGATGGTGAACCCGTCCGTCCCGTGACGCCAGAGATAGCGGTCCGCTGCCGGAAAGGCGCTCTTGGTCATGGACAGGTAATGGATGGCGTCCAGCAGGTTGGTCTTCCCCTCCCCGTTGTTTCCGCTGATACAGTTGACATTGGGCGAGAAGAAGAGTTCCTGGAAGGCGATGTTCCGGAAATCCTGGACCACGATTTTTTTGAGCGTCGGCATGGCTTTGTCTGTCTGGATTGCAAATATAGTATTTTTTTACTATTTTTGCAGACTGTTATGCCCGGAGGGGCACTACATGGACCGAATAATAATAAATTAGATTTTATATGGCAAAGAAAACCACAGAAGAGGAAGTGCGTCAGCAGAATGTCGCTGAGGCTGTTTCCAAGACGGACCAGTTCTTCAAGGAGAACTCCAAACTGATTTACGGATGCGTCACGGCGGTCCTTCTGATCGCCATCGCTGCCCTCGCCTATTCCCGTTTCTACCTCCAGCCCAAGCGGGCCGAAGCCGAAAAGGAGATGATCCACGCCGAGCAGTGGTTCCAGAGCGGTGAATACCAGCTCGCCTTGGATGGAGACGGCAACGACCTCGGTTTCAAGGACATCATCGACCAGTACGGCAAGAAGGGCGGCGCCTCGGTCTATCTCTATGCCGGTATCGCCTCTCTCCAGACGGGCGCTTTCGAGGACGCCATCTCCTACCTGAAGAAGTATGACGGAAAGGACAAGATTCTCCTCTCCCGCGCCCAGGCCTGCATCGGTGACGCCTATGTCGGACTCGGCGAGGCCGAGACGGCCCTTGACTGGTTCGAAAAGGCGGCCAAGACGGCTGACAATCCTTTCGCCGCTGCCTATCTCCTGAAAGCAGGCATCGCCGCCGAGTCCCTCGGCCAGACGGACAAGGCCCTCGCCTGCTACAAGAGAGTCAAGGACCAGTATCCCCAGGCTCCCGAGGCCATGGATATCGACAAATACATTTCCAAAATCGAAAACGCCGCTGAGTAATGGGACGCGCATTTGAATTCCGCAAAGAGCGCAAGATGAAGCGCTGGGGCCACATGGCCAAGACCTTTACCAAGCTGGGCAAGGAAATCACCATCGCGGTCAAGCAGGGCGGCGCCGAAGTGACGGGAAACCCGCGTCTTCGCGCCCTCATCGCCGAGGCCAAGGCCGAACAGATGCCGAAAGAGAACATCGAGCGCGCCATCAAGAAGGCCACCGAGGCCAAGACCGGTGACTTCAAGGAGATCATCTACGAGGGCTTCGGTCCCTTCGGCATCGCCTACCTCGTGGAAGCCGCCACGGACAACAACACCCGTACGGTCGCGAACGTCCGCAGCTACTTCACCAAGTGCGGCGGCAGCCTGCAGACCAGCGGCTCGGTCGCGTTCATGTTCGACCACAAGTGCGTTTTCCGCATCAAGGAGGATCCCGCCAAACCCATCGACATCGATGAACTGGAGCTCGAACTGATCGACTACGGCGCCGAAGAGGTCTTCAAGCAGGAAGTCGAGGACGAGGACGAGAACGTGACGGTGGAAATCGCCATCTATGGCGACTACACCGCCTACGGCCAGATCCAGAAGTACATCGAGGAAGCCGGCTATGAGCTCATCTCCGGCGGCTTCGAGCAGATTCCGAATGTGGACCTGAAAGAAGTCACCCCGGAACAGCGTGCCACACTGGACAAACTGACCGGGATGCTCGAAGATGACGAAGACGTCACGAACGTCTACACGACCCTCAAACCGGAAGAATAGCTTTCAGTTCCTCCCAGTCGTACCAGGGCCCGTCTCCGCTCAGCGGCAGGCGGGCTTCGTCGTCATTGACGACAAGCTTCACGAGGACGTGACCGCGTGGGTTCCTTGCGAAAAGAAGATACATGGTCGCAGCCATCGGCGCGCGGAAATTATACCAGGTCTCCGATATGCCGTCTGCGGAATCGGGGACCTTTTCAAATCCGTCCGCGCCAAGGGCTGAAACCAGGAAAAGGAACACGGTGTCGTGGCCGAAACGCAGGCGCACCGCCGGTTCCCCCGCCGAAAGGGCCCGGTCGGCATCGGCAACCAGATTTTTCAGGGCCGGCAGGTCCCGCATCGTCGCCGGCGGGGCCGCTTCCATATAATGGATGTAATTGTTCACTTCCCAGAGGGAATAGCACTCTTCTGGGGTGAAAAAGTCCATCAGGCTGCGCTCCGTGGGTGTACACGGCATGTTGAACACCAGGTCGTAGAGGTCCGTCACGAAGGCCCGGGTTCCCCGGAAGGGCTTCGGAAAGTCGGGATCGGTGAAGATCCGCGCGCAGATGCCCCGGTGGTCGATGCGCTGGTCGATGAAACCGGCGAGTTTCGTTCCCCAGGGATCGGTCCGCTTGTAGCGTCCTTCTTCCATCGGAGGGGCCACGCGGTAGGGATTCTCCCCGGCATGGGGGTTCAGCTCGTCGAGATCGGCGGGCGTTGCCGCGCCGTAAATGCTGAGCTTCGGGTCTGCCTGGACCAGTCCCTGGCAGAAGGCGGCCATCGAGACGATACAGCGGGGCACCTGCGTAGCGAGGGCTGTAATCGCAGGCCGCTGCCGGAAAAAGGATCGGTTGTCCCGGTAGATTTCCTGGGCAATGCGCGCGTGCTGCTCCCATCCGAGCGGCGTCAGGCTGCCGGCGTTGTAGCGGCAGGTTTCCTCGAAATAGGCCGAGGCCTCCTGATAGAGCCGCTCCCCTGTCCCGGTCAGTTTTCCGGCCTCATGGGCGGAACGGAGTACGCCCAGGCTGCGTTCATACTGGGTATCGTTCAGTAGGTAGCGGGCCCCGTGACGGCCATAATGGCTGAGGTAGACCGTCTTGTAACCGCTCGGGGGCGGCGTTACCTGATGGGCATGGAAGGGATACATGTAGTACACGCCCCCGGCCCGGTCGAGGTCCTCCAGGACCTGTTCCCGCACGCCCTGGGAAAAAGCGGGGATGGCAAAAAGTACCATCCCCACCAATAAGCTTAAAAACGTTTTCCGAATCATTCTGCTTTCTTCAATGTCGGAACATTACCCGAGAGATCCCAGACAGTGGCCGAGAAACCGAGATCGGCTGCGACCTGTGCGGCGGTCTTGCCGGATGCGGCAGCCTTGCCGTGATAAGGTGCCTGGCAAGTGGCGGGCGCCTCTGCCGCTCCGTCGTAGTATACGAGCGGCTGGGACGGAGTAGAATTTTCCTGGTCATAAACCAGAGGCCACTCCGTATTGGCGCAGTTGTAGGAGACGGTCATCGCCGGGTTGCGGATGTTATCGGTGAGGGTGCTTCCGCCTGCAACTGAGCCGATAAAGGCGCCGGAGCCCCACTGATTCGTTTCCCCTGAATCCGCAATCACGCTGGTTCCCCAGGCAATGCAATACTCTACCGTCAGGTCAATGTCGGCGTGCGTTCCTTCTACAGTATTCGCCCCCTGACCCAGACCGATGAAACCGCCGGCGCCAAGTGAGGAAGTCTTGACTGAAGCCCCGGTAAAGCAATGACGCACCGTCAGGTTGCCTCCGGCCGCATTCCCTATGAATCCTCCGATACGCTGGCCGCTTGCATTCACAGTGCCGTAGAAGGCGCAGTCCTCCACCTCACCATGACGGAGGAAACCGATGAGACCGCCCGTCCAGTCACCTCCGGCGATGTCTCCGCTTGCATAGCAGCGGGTGATTTTTCTTTTTCCACCATTGGTATTGTTCGCGGCGTTCCCAAGGATACCGCCCACTTTGGCCTTTCCGGTCACCTTCATCGTACTGTAGCAATCGGTAATTGACGTGCCGTCGGAGTCGCCCGAAGTCGGGTTCAGGTCGCCGATGAGGCCACCCACACGTTCGCCCTGGGATGAAATCTCACCTGCAGTGTGGCATTTTGAAAGGTGGACCCAATGCGTCAGGTACGGAATGATACCACCCACATAAGAACTCCCGGTAACGCCTGTGTTGGTGATGGTGCCCTCATAGGAGCAGTTCGTATAAATGCCGCCGCCGGTATAACCTTGTATACCGCCTGTTACGGTACCTGCGGTGGTAATAGTCATAGTCGAGCTGCAATCCTCCATCTTGATATAGGCTCCGGCATTGGTGCCGCCCAGGATGCCGGCGGTAGAGTTGCCGCTCTTGGACGTCAGGGTTCCGGATGTGCTGCAGTTCTTGAAGGTAGTGATGTATTCGCCGGCCCATTCATCAGATCCGACCAAACCTCCGACGTACTTGTAGCCACTGGCGTTGGTCGCGGTGCGCTGCACCGTTCCGTCGAACGAGCAGTTTATGAATGTTGCGTTATGGGCGCGTCCGACAAGGCCTCCGACTGGATTGGCGGGACTCTCGCTTGTAACCGTGCAGTTCTTGGCATGGACATTATCAATCGTTGCATCGTAGGATGCATTGCTGACGCCGGCCCAGCCTGCCAGAATACCCAGCGGTCCGCCACCGGTGCCGGTATAGGTTATAGAACAATTCTCGATATTCAGATTCTTGACCGTACCGTTGATGGCCCCGAAGATGGAAGGGTATCCGGAACTCAACGATGTCGTCAGGTTCCTGACGGTATGGTTCTGTCCGTCAAAGACAAAACGCTGGGTGTCTGCGGAGGGATGCAACTGAGTCCAGGTGGTCTCAGCACTGAGATCGATGTCAGCCGCCAGCTTGAACCACCGGGTTTCGCCCGCGACGAGCTTGCTGCCTAAGGCCTTGAACTGGTCTACCGTCCGAATGATGTAGGGATCCGCCTCCGTTCCGGCTCCTTGCTCGGCCACCGTCCAGTTGGAAGCGTTGAGCTGGACTCTGTTGACAACTCCGCTCTTGAGGGAGCCCGCTTCCGTAAAGGTGAAGACCTTGGTCCACGCGCCGCCATCGGTTGCATCCACATTAATCGTAATCGGCGTTCCCGCCGGGATATCCAGGTCGCTCCAGGGGAAGCCGGCATAGGCATTGAGGACATTACCCGCGCCGAGTTCCACGTTTTCCAAATCAAGTTCAATCGTGAAAACTCCGCCCGGGGCGGCTACTTTAACGTGGGACACGCCGGGAACGGCGGCCGGGAGCGTAAGATCCAGCTTGATGATACCGCTCTGCTTGAGCGTACCGCCGTGGGCGGCAGCCCAGTCGGCCGTGAAGGCGAACTCGTCATACGCATCGACGTTCTGGAGCGCGGCGACATACTGGAGGTGTGCAGGGGAATTGTTGCCCACCTGCTTCTGCGTCGCCCAATCGATGGCTTCCGCCTCGGAGAGCGTTGCGCAGGTGCCGGGATAAAGGATGGTGAAGGAGTTTCCATTGACCGGATTGCCCTCAAATTCCGCCGAGGCGGTGGAAGCACCGGACTTGATGGTAAACGTCTCTGTCGTCGAACCGATGACGGTCAACTTGTCGCTTTCCTGCCACTTCCAGCTCATGCCGGTACCGCTGGCCGGAATGGAGGCCTCCACGCGGGAAGAAATGCTCTCCGGCAAGGCGGCCTTGATGGTGATTTTCCCTTCGTCGGGTAATTCTTCGGGCTTGTTGCAGGCGAATGTCATTGCAGCAACAGCTACGACCGCGAATGCGGCTTTCAAAATGTTCTGATTCATAACGCAAGCCGATTTAGTTGTTATTACCGTCGCCCTCGATGAAGAGGTCCTCCTCCGGAAAATCCGTTAACTGTGACGCAAGGAACGATACTTCCATGCGGATGTCCCGTACCCGGGACAAGGGTGTAATATATTCCATAGTTTAAATAGTTAAATAGTTTAAGTATCAAATCATTTTCATTATTCCGCAAAAGTGATATTGGTTTGATTGAGGCTTGTACAGTTAGCGTTGGCCTGTCCGACATACGGGAAGTAATTCTCCGCCGTGAGGGTGAGAAGATTGTCAAGGGAGCTGCCGACCTTACCGCTGACAGAGCAGCCGGAGAAGACGGCATCTCCCTGGGCACCGGATGCCACGCTGCCGTAAAGGGCGCCGGCATAGGTCACCTTGCCCGTCGCCGTGTCGATGCCGGTGCAGACAATCGTCGCACCAAGGCTCTTACAGTCAGTGATCTTGATCTTGGCGGCATTCAGCAGACAGATGACGCCGGCAGCCGATGCGCTCTGGGGAGCGATAAGATCGCCGGTATTGACACAGCCGTCAAGTACGGTTCCCTCACCTGCGATACAGGTGATGTTGCCAGGCCGGAATGCGCCGCTCCCCGCGTAATGGACATCACCGCTGTTGGTGCAATTTTTCAAGAGGGTATAACGGTTGGCAGAAGATACGATTCCGGAGCAGCGCCCGGCATCGGTGTAGATGTCGGCCTCATTGACAAGATTCTCAAGGGTCTGCACCTTGGTGTTGTTGGTATTGGACGAAAATCCTACCACCCCGCCGAGCATGAAGCCGTTGGCGCCGTTGCCTCCATTTCCGCCCCGGCTGAAGCGTGCGGTTTCCGTGCCGATGGCTCCGGCATTCTTGAGATTACAGAGTTTGATATCCTTCGCCGCTGCATGGGCCCAGCCGACAATGCCGCCGACTGCGACACGACCTCCCGCTGCATTGTTGGCCAGCGAAGAAGTTCCGCCGCCGGAGAGAGTCGCATAAGAGGTGACGTTGTCCACGTCGGCGTCAATCACCAGTCCTGCCAGCATGCCGAAGACCCCGGCCTTGTCCGTTTCGATCTGGAGCGAGCAGGAAGCGTCAAAGACGAGGTTCTTCACCACGGCTCCCTGGCCGATGCCGCCGAAAAGGCCCCAGGCGCCGTTTCCGGCTGAAGGAGCAAAACTCAGCTTGAGATTCTTGATGCTGTGGTTGCCTCCGTCGAAGGTACCTTTGAATAGGACACCGGAGGTGACAGCGTTATTGTGGGCCCATGTAGAGATCGTGCAGTTGCCGATCGGAACCCACTCGGTAATGGACGAGCAGTCGATATCCGAGGCGAGGGTGACCGTCGCCATGACGGCCGCCTTGTCATCTTTGTTGACGCGCTGGGCGAAGGCGACAAGATCCGCAGCCGACGAAATCGTAATGTTGTCCGGTGTCACTTCCGGATCGTCCCCGGCATCTCCCCCTTCACCCTTCATGTCGGTCACTTCATAAGGTTTTTCGATAGCATAGCGTGCGGCTTTCAGCGCGATCGGGGCGCGCTTGTCCGTAATGGCCGTCGTTCCTTCGGAATCACCGGAAGTACGGTAGGAATTTCCGTCCAGCTTGACATTGCCGTTGAAGGGACCGATGACGGTTTCGAAGACCGTGCAGGAAGCGCCGTAGCGGGCGATGCCGTAGTCCATGTGATAACCGTCCCGGGTCAGGCCGAGTTCATTGTTCAGTCCGGAAGTCCGGAGGTTCTGGAGCATGGCGCCCGTGGAGATGACTCCGTCGAAGCCGCATTCTTCCACGGCCTTCTTGCCTTGGGCCGCGATGACAGGCCACATCTCATCGGTCGTGGCGAAAGGCTTGGTGACATTCTCCGCTTTCGACAGATTATGATAAGCCTGTGAAAGGATGTAGTACAGATAGGGGTTGCCGCCGCCTGCTGCCTGAGCGGCCTTCACCTTGTCCACAAGGCCTTGGACGGCCGTCTTTTCGGCCGCGGTCCATCCCCATGCCAGCTGCCTGCCGGTATGTTCCTGGATGGTGACGACGTCCCACTTTCCGGTCGCGGCCACAGTGGCCAGTGACTTGCCAGTAATATTCGTCCAACTGGTCTGGCCGGGATTGCAAACGTAGCATTGATAATCCTTGCGCGTGCTCCAGCCGTCGTTGTACTCGGGGATGGTCCTTCCGCCATAGTACATGTGGACCATCTGAATGTCACGGAGTCCCGCGGCGGCCAGGATGCCGGGCAGATGTTCGACCGCATCCTTGGTAAAGGAATTGCCGATGAAGAAGATACGGAAGGCAGCCTGGACATCGATGTCCGAGTCCGGATTGACAGGCGTTTCCCCGGTAGCGATATCGATAACGACATCCGTATAGGTCGCTTTGCCGGAAGAGCCGTCCTTGCCGAGGTACTTGACCTTGTCGGACTCGGGATAAAGGTCATACTGGTAGCTGCCGCTGTTGTATGCTCCAACTTTGCCGGAAGCCTTCCCGCCTTTCCAGGCCGCGGCCTGGGTCACATAGCCGAAGAACACGCCGCGGTACTGGCTGTCGGAGACAATCTCACCGTAGTTTTCGTTGTTCTCATAAACGCCGGCATTCGGCAGGGAGACGATGCCTCCGACCCGGCCGCCGGTCGTTGAAATCAGGTTTCCGTAATTCTTGCAGCCGGTAATCGAGGAATTGTTCGTCGTGAAGCAGCAGATATTGCCAAGACGGGTACCATCGTTCTTGTCCATGGTATTCGTCTGGTTGCCGCGGTTCTCGCAGTTCTGGATGTCCGTACAGGAATTGGCCGCGGCGAGAATACCGGCCTGACGGCCAGCCTGGGATTCCATGTCCCCGTAATTGTTACACTCGGCAATGCGGTTCCGCTTGGAGTTTCCGGTCGGAGCATTGGCAAAGCCGGCGATACCGGCGCAGTGGATGGAGGTCGCATTGGCATTCAGGTTGGCCTTGTTCTCCACGACCATCTTGCCGTAATTGTGAACGCTGTCAAGGGTACAACCCGCTTCCTTGGCATACAGGCCGCCGATCATCGCCATGTGCAGCGCACCCGTCGCACCGCCTTTGTAAGTCATGGGGGCATACGAGGTCACATCGCGGACCTCCGCGTCATACACCACGCCCGCCACGACACCGGCACTCAGCGAAACGGAGGCAGTAACCTCCAGCGAGCAGCTCTCCTCGATGACAAAATTCTGCACGATTGCCCCGGGAGCCAGGTAGCCGAAGATGCCGAAATGCTTCCCGGCCACGGTCTCGGCGCAGCTCAGCTTGAGGTTCTTGATGTGATGGGCTTTGCCATCGAATTTACCGGTGAACGGATGTCCCTCCGTCACTTCCGGAACATAGCTGGACCCCCAGGGGGCGGTCGTATGTCCCACGGGCTCGAAATCCGCCACACCGGAGAAGTCGATGTCGGCGAGAAGGGTCACCCAGCCTTCTTCATTTTCCCACTTGGCAGTGGACTCGCCCGCGTTGACGGCAGCGGCGAAGGCAAGGAAGTCGTCTGCCGTACGGATACCGGGGGCGTTGGGGTCGACAGGGGTCTCGGGTTTCTCCCCCTCGTCGGGTTTGGCGGGAACGCTTTCCTGCTTACAGGCTGCAAGCAGCAGGGCGGAAAGCGCCATGATGGTTAAGAAAAACTTTTTCATTTGATTCTAAAACTAAGCCATATCGGATAATGGTCGGAAGGATGGCAGAAGGTGTGGAGCACTCCTTCGCGGGGGTCCCGCTGCGAGGCGGCGAAGCCTTCGTACAGGGGCGCGGCGGAAGTAATCTTTCCATACAGCGCCGGCGTGACATAGACCATGTCGATCCGCCGTCCGGAGAAAGTGCTCTTCATGAACTGCCCCGGATAGAAGCGTTCGATCACATCGATGTACGGGGTATTTCCCCGGACATAGTCATGGACCAGGAAAACCTTGTCGGAAGGGTCCCGCCGGTACTCGGCATTGTCCACGGAAGAGATGGCGTTGAAGTCGCCGCACATGAGCCAGAGCTGCCTTTCGGCACCGGGAACGGTCGCGATGGTCTGTTCGCAGATGTACTGGATTTCCCGGGCACGGAACGCATCCCCGCCCTGCGCGGCCGCGGACGCCTTCTGGTCTTCGGCCAGATAGGCATATTTCTGCGGCCAGGTGTGGAGGGTCACGAGGTTCAGTTCCTGTCCCTTGCCGAGGTCAACCCGGGCCCAGCCGGCCCCATGGACGACGATGATGTCCTCCCCGTTGCCCGTGATGCGTTTGACGATCTTGAGGGGATACTTCGAGGTGATGACCTGCGGGAAAGTGTCCCGTTTGCCGGCGATGAGGGTGTACGGGTGGCCGTAGCGCGCAGCCAGGATGTCCCAGTTCCAGGGAAGATACTGATCTTCCGGAATTTTCATCTTAACGCCCGTGTCTGTGATATAACGCGATTCGGCCTCGGCCCAGACGCAGATGTCCGGATCGAGGCTTTTCACATACTCCACGAAGGCGTCGTAGTTGTTCCCCTGGTCGTGCCACATTCCGTTCTGGATGTTCCAGTACAGAAGCTTGATTTCCTTCCCTTTCCCGCGGGCCAGGCAGGAAAGGGAAAGAAATACAAGCACAAGCGTAATCAGTCGTTTCATTCAGCGAACTTGATGTTTGTCTTCGAGATTGAAGCATTGTTTGTGTAGGCCTCACCGACGAACGGGAAGTAGTTGTCGGCCGTGAGGGTGAGGAGATTATCCACGCTCTTGCCAACCTTACCGCTTACGGAGCATCCGGAGAAGACTGCGTTGTTCTTCTTGCACTGGCCGTACAGGGCGCCTGCATAAGTGGTCTTATTGTTTTCAATGTCGAAGCCTGTGCACACGATGGTTGCCCCGATGCTGCTACAGTCGGTGAGGGACACGGTGTCGTCATTCACAAGGCACAGGACACCGGCGGCAGAAGCTGCAGCAGGAGCGATGAGATTACCCTTGTTGCAGACATTTTCCAGAGCGGAACCGACACCCGCAATACAGGTAATGTTGGCAAGACGGCAATTCCCGCTGAACGAGTTGGTCTGATTACCGTTATTGGTGCAGTTCTTCAGCAGCGTGTAGCGGTTGCTGGCAGCTACGATACCGGAAGCACGGCCTGCGTTGGAATAGATGTCTCCGTCGTTGATACAGTCGGTAAAGCCCACACTTGTTTCATTGTTCGTATTGGTGGAGAAGCCGGCAATGCCGCCGATCTGGACAGCATTTGCGCCTGTCTGCTTGTTATTTCTCGCGTCGAAGATAGCCTCGGCATCGCCAACCTGTCCGTAGTTATGAAGTTTGGACAGAGACGCAGACGCCTCTGAAGGATGGACTTCACCGACGATTCCGCCAATCGTGCAGCGACCGTTCGCACCGTTTGCGAGAGCATCGGTAGCGCCGCCGTTAATGGTAGCCTTGTTGGTGATATTGTCGATGGTGGCACCCTGGACCAGTCCGGCCAGCATACCGAAAGCTCCGCCAAAGGCAGCGGTGATAGTCATCGAGCAGCTCTCGTCGAAGGTAATGTTCTTCACGACAGAATTGTCTCCGATGCAACCGAAGAAGCCGTATGCGCCCCAGCTGCCGGAGGTGTTGAAGGACATCTTGAGATTCTTGATCACGTGATTCTTTCCGTCGAAGGTGCCCACGAAAGGATTGCCGCTGACGGTAAGGTTCACATGCGTCCAGGCAGTCATCGTGCAAGCGCCGATCGGCTGCCAGCTGGTGATGGAGGAGCAGTCGATATCGGCAAGGAGTTCCACCGCACCGGTGGAGTTGTTGATCCAGCGGCTGATGGAATGGCCTTCGTTGACGGCCGCAGCAAAGTCGGCAAGTTCCTTGGCGTCGGGGATACCGCCGATATTCGGGTCTTCGGCGACATTCGGCTCATAGGCGAGCGCCGGCATTTCGCGAAGCTCGCCGGCCTTGACGGTGCGGGCGGAGACGCTCTGGCGCATGATCTTGCCGTCAACGTCGGTGAATTCGACCTGATAACCGGAGGCATAGCTGCCGGCGGGAATCGGGATATAAACCACGAGAGGGGTCGCGGAGAGGGCCTTGTTCACACTGACTTTGACCACCTGGTCGGCTTCTGCCGAAGAGGCGCCGGCAAGCGTGAGAGCGGGATAGCTGATGGTGAAGTTACCGCAGAGCTGCTCGCCGCCGAGACCTTTGAGCGTAATGTCACGAAGCGTCGTGGTCTCAGCTCCGGTCAGGCTGATTTTCAGGAAAGCCGTAAGGGCCTGGAAAGAAATCTCGTCGCCGCTCTCGGTATAACCGCCGAGGGCGATATTGAATGTTTCGGCATCCAGGATTCCCGGAAGGGTCACCGTCGTCTCATTCTTGTAGATGGAGGACGGATACACCGCTTTGTAAGGTGCGGTAAGGGCCGAACGGAATTCGAACTCGGCCGTAGCAGCAGCCTCGGCAAGCGCCGAAGATTTGCTGCCGTTGACATTGATGGCATCGCCTTCGCTCCAACTGACTTTCACCCCGTCAATCGAGGCTTTCGTCAGAGCGGAGAGAGAGGCTTTGAGGACGGTTCCCTCGTCGGGGAGTGTCTGCTCCTTGGCGCAGCCAACGGAGAGAAGCGCTGCCGCCATAGCGGCTATAATCGTATATTTTTTCATATCGTCCATCTTTTTAGTTCCAAGTATCGTTGACGGGATCCAGGTCCTTGATGCTGCCTCCCGCCTTGGGAGTCTCGGGCTCAGGTTCACCGGAAGGGCTGATATAGGTGATGTTCGTCACCTTGTCCGCGTAATCCTTGTTCAGATTGCCGATATACTCCATGACATTGCCGGAATTGACCGGATACATCTCATGGTTGCCGTCGGCTTTGTAGAGTCCAATGCGTCCGCTGAGGACAAGGTCGCTGATGTGGTCGAATTTGTTGTTGTATCCGCAGATCAGGCCCAGGTAATTCGGATCGCCGCCGAGAATGGTTCCGGTATTGGCCGTCCGCTCTCCGCCCTCGATATACGCGGTATTGTCGCCGACGAGGGAAACAAGCGCACCGGTACGCGTCGCCGCATCCGTCGTCGTCACATCACCGGTATTGACGCAGTCCAGCAAATGGCTCTGGGCGCTCAGGTTGCAGCAAATCTGGCCGATACGACCGTTCTCGATGGTATTGAACTGGGATGCGTTGTTCGTGCAGTGTTCCATGTACGTGCCATAGTTGGCCGTCGGGCAGATACCGCTGCAGCGACCGACTTTGACAGTCATGGTACCGTTGTTGACGCAGTTCTCGATGTGGATGCGGGAATCATTCTTGGCGTTGGTCGAGAATGCTGCGATACCGCCGTACATCACGCCGGTAGCACCGGCTGCGGCATTGGAACCGCAGTCCATGCTCACTTCGGCCGTCACCTCGCAGTTCTTGACGAAGGTATCCTTGGCAATGCCCTCTTCGGAATTGAAGGTCGAGAAGAGGAAGCCGGCGATACCGCCGACGGCGAAGCGCTTGGTGCTGCTGGTACCCGTAGAGGTGATTTTTGCGTTGACTTTGACATTCTCGATGGTCGAGCTGTTGGCCGTTCCTACGAGAACGCCGGCATCCGCCTCACCGCTGGCGGAGAGATTGACCTCAGCCTCCAGATTGAGATTCTTGATGGTGGCATTGTAGATGTAGCCGAAAAGGCCCCAGGTCTGTCCTTCAGCGAGCGTCTTGGTCGCCTTGAAGTTCCGGATGGTATGGCCGCCGCCGTCAAAGACAAAGCCAAAGTAATTGCCCTTGGGCGAACTGCTATTGTTGGCGTTGCCGGTGGACTCGACATTGCCGATCGGCGTCCAGTCGGTGACGCTCGACAGGTCGAGGTCCGCCTTCAACTCAACTTCGAACTTGTCGTTCATCCAGCGCACGGGGGCTTCACCGTTATTGATCACCTCGACGAAATCCAGGAATTCCTTGAGGTCAGGAATGCCGCCGATGCTGCTGCTCGGGTCGATCACCGCCTTGTGACCCAGCTGGTTGATGGGAACGGATACGGAAGAACGGCCACCGGAAATCTTGATTTCTCCACTACGGGGGCTGGTTTCCGTCGCCTCGTTCTTGTAATTGGAGGCGATGGTCAGCGACACGATGGTGCTCTGTCCGTTGCCTGGACCGTATGTCGCATCAGGAGTCACCCAGTCGGGTGCGGTGAGAATCCAGGAGGGAGCGTCTGTCGTGATGACCAGCGCTTCCACACCGGGGTTTTGGGCGGGCAGGTCCGTTATGGCCTCCCGATCGACGGTGATGGTATATTGGACCTCCTGCTTTTTGCTGCAGGAGAGCACGACCACGGCTCCGAGGAGCACCGCCGAGATAGTTTTGAGTGTCTTCATAATGTATAAGGTTTATTGTTGTTTTTCTCTGACGAGAACATAAGTCATGCAGCTGCGTTCGCCCTTGCTGTCGCAGGGACGGCTTACGATGCCGCCCCGGCCGAGGGAAGGGTTCCATACCCACATGGAAGAGGATCCGCCCCCGTCCATCCGGGTCAGCCACGCTCCGCCGAGCTTCTTTCCGATACGGTATATCTCATAGCTTTTGACCCCGAGAGAGTACCAGGAAGGCGAAATCTGACGGCCGTCGATTTCGACAAGCCAGACTTTGCTGCGGTCAGCGCTCACGACCGGGAATGTCATGGGATCGTATTTTGTGTAAAGAGATGCCTCGGACGACGCGGGCGTATTGGATCCATCGGCGCCATTTGACATCAATTGATACATCGTGGAATCCAGCGTCAGAATCGGTTTTGACGCATCCCCGTCGATGGAAATGTCGCATTTGAGTTCGACAGTATCCCCCGCCTTGATGCCGCTCCAAGCCTCGGCTGTCTTGCCGGAAAGGGCGATGCCTACCCGATTCTTGTCGCTGAAATAAGGAAGGGTGGAAAGCGGCGTGAACCGTCCGTCACGGACATCGACGACCCGTGCCTTGGCATAGCCGGTATTGACCGTCATCGGCCCGTCCGTATATTCACATACGACATAAAGGGCATTGGCCGCAAGGTTGTTCACGATTTTCGGATAGGCCGGATAAGGCACCTGGACATAATGGGAAGTATAAAGATTCGCCTCATACTTCGCGGACGTCTGCCGCAGGAGGGTGTCATTGATGCTGTAGTAGCTGTATTCCTTTCCGGAGAGGCGCATTTTCCCGCTGAAACGCTTGACACCGCAGGAGGCCGTACCGTCCGAAAAGACCGTAAATCCCCATACATGATTCTTAAGCGCACTGACGACATCCGGATTGTTGATATAGACGGGACGTCCTTCCTCCACATGGAATCCACGCGGAATTCCGTCGTTGGAGTCGAAGAAAGAGCAGTTTACACCTGCGAGAATCTTCTGCCCTTCCGCCCGCTTGCGGGTACAGAGCTGAGACAGGAGCTCCCGCTTGTTGAAGCCGTTGTTGCCGTTGCCGTTGCCGTTTGGATTCGGGACCATGTCGCCGGCGAACGCGGATGTAATCTCAATGCCGGGATTCTTCAGGTCAACTTCCACGACATGCATGTGCCGGGGCAGATGCTTGAAGGAATAATGGTGGTACACCGCCCCGCTGTGGAGCTGGATGGTCTCCAGCTCATCCCAGTCGTAATAGGCGTCCTGGGTCCAGTCCACGATGTTATTTTCCAGGTCGTACGCGGCTTCGCCGTTGAAGATGGCATTTGTATGCATCGCAGGCGTATCCCCGACATAGCCATAGCCGAAATTGGATGTCACGTTCGCTTTGGTCATGTTGTAGGAACAGAGCCAGGCGGGGCCGAAAGAAGCGTCACTCTGCGCCGAAATCTTTCCGTTGTTGGTACAATTGGTGATGGTGCCGGAGTTGTAACCGACAAGACCGCCGACCCGGGCGACGACGCTTGCGCTGACGTCTCCGTAGTTGATGCAACCCTGGGTGGATTTCAATTCACCTCCAAGAAGCGAGGCATTATCCTGGTAGCCCACAAGGCCGCCGACAATGAGATTGTTCCCGGTGGAGGCCGTGCCGCTCATGACGATGTCGGCATGGTTGGTCACCTTCGTCATGGTCAGGCCAAGGCCGTAACCGACGACGCCGCCGGCGCGGACTTTGCCGCCACTGCTTCCCAGAAGCGTCACCTTGCTGCCTTCCTCGCCGAAATTGAGCCTCGAAATCGTTATGTTCCGGGCATATCCGACCAATCCGGCATGGGGATACTTGTCCGTATCCACCGTCCAGTTGACCTTCTTGAGACTTTTTCCGTTACCATCGATGCTGTAAGAGAGCGGAGAGGCTTCTGTCCCGGCCGGAATCCACTGCTTGATGGACGAGCAGTCGATATCGTTGAGGATTTTCACCACGCCATCTACGAGATAGGGCGCGACGGAGCCCTCGCCGTTGACCGCTTTGGCAAAGGCGAGAAGGTCTTCTGCCGTGGAGATGCCGCGCACAACTGCAGCGCTGCCGTCGCCGGCAAGCTGCTTCATCTCAAGGCGAAGACTCTCCTTCCCGAGATTCGACACGGTCAGGACAGCGCTGCGCTCGGCGGTTGTCTTGTTCTCCTCGGCGGAAACGATGAGCTTCGACGCCTCGGCTCCACCCTTTCCGGATGCCGTGACAATCCTCAGCCAGGACTGGTCGCTCCGGGCGAGCCAGTCCGTGGAGGAAGTGACCGAGAAGGTCTTCTGCTCCCCGAGGGACACAAAAGTCGCGGTCATGGGAGAGACGCTCAGCGGCGCCCCTCCCGTTTCCGCACTTTGTTTCTCCCCGCATGCCGCGGTCAGCAGCATGAGGAGTATCAGACAAGTCATATTGAGGAATCTCTTCATGATTTACTGGCTTAGACCGTCATCCCAGCCGGGATTCTGGCTCAGGGCAAACCCTGTGATGGTGCGCTGGTCGGCAGGGATGGGCCAGAGGTAGTCGCGGCCTTCATTCCACACGTAATCTTCCGCCGCCCAGTAGGTCAGGTAGCCGGACGTTCCGTTTGACAGCGTATAGCCGTCGCCAAGTTTGATCTGGTTGGAAGAAGGAGCCTTGGTGGAACCCTTCGTTCCCGTATAGAGATACAAGTCCGCCTTGCCGTCCTTGTCGAGGTCGATGTCCTTTCCGACCTCGTCAGCCGCAATGTAAATACCCTGGAAGCCTCCGGTAGCCTTGGGCGTCAGGGAAGCGCCTTCGCCCCAGCGGAGCAGGTCCCACTGACGGAATCCTTCAGCAATCAGTTCCACGGCCCTTTCACGCCTCACTTCCAGGATGGCCGCCTTCTGGGCACCCTTGGCATGGGGATAATACTGCGAGAGGAGGGCATCCTCGGTCGTGGGGACGGCATCAAGGCCGGGCATTCCCACGCGGGCGCGGATGACATTGATGGTCTTGGAAAGGTCGTCGGCGGTCAGTTCGCCAAGCTCGGCCTTTGCCTCGGCATAGTTGAGAAGGACTTCCGCATAACGGATCAGCGGGAAATCGGTCGTCGAGGTCGTTGCCGTATCATGGCTCAGGTCGGAAATGTACTTGATAATGCGGTAACCGTTGAAATTGTATTCCCACGAAAGCGGTTCCAGTACATACTGACCGGTGGCCGCATCTTTGTCAACTTTGCGGAAGCCGGGTCCGTGCAGGGTCTGGGCCATGCGGGGATCCCTGTTCTGGAAGACATCATAGTAGCCGAGCGTTTCCCAACCGGCACGGTCCTGGATCGGCGTGCCGTCAGCCTGGAGATAGTGGTTGACGAGGCGGGCGCTGGCGCAGCGGCGCTGGTTCTTGAAGTCGAACTGGAGTCCGTGACGGACCTTGATGTCCACACTGTAACGGCGCGAAAGGATGGTCTCGTCCGTCTCGGCATCCTCCAGGATGAAGAATTCCCGATAAGACGCATCGGTCGCCTTCTCGGCCATCTTCCGGGCATTCCCGGTATAGAGCTTGTGCGTACCGAGGAGCTTTCCGGCAGCATCGGCCGCCTGACGGAGGAAGTACTCGGAGGAGATGGTGGTTCCTTCGAAGGTCTGCTCATCCTGCGGGACGAAAGGCGTGCCGGCATGGTATTTCCGGAAAGTGCCTTCAAACAGGGCCACACGGGATTTGAGGGCCAATGCGGCATCCTTGGAGACGTGGTAGCGGGCGGTATCCGTGGGCCACTTCGCCGGAAGCAGCTGGTATGCCTTGTCGAGGTCCTGCATGATTTTCAGGGCCACATAACCGCGCGGGTCCCGGGGCTTGTTCAGGTCCTCGGTAGCGGTAGGAGCGATGACATGGTCGTACCAGGGAATGTCTCCGTACTGGCGGAGCTTGTGGTAGTAGAACCAGGCGCGGAAGAAGTAGGCTGTGCCGTCATAACGGTTCCTGATCGCGGGATCCGTACACTTGTTGTTCTCCAGCATGTAATTGATGTTGCGCAGCGGCTTCCAGGTATCCGCGTCCCAAGACTTGGAAGAGGGCGTCAGCGTACCCTTCTGGATGCCCGAGAGCGAAGACGACGAACCGTTGTCGTCGGCGTTGAGCTCGGCCAGGGACGAAGGAGACGGGAGAATGTCGTTGTAAAACTTGTTGGTCCAGAGCTCCAGCTCCGCATCCGAAGAGAAGAAGGTGGCAGGAGAAAGAGTAGTCTCCGGCGCTTTCGTCAGGAAGTCTTCACAGGAAGACAGGGTCAGTGCGGCGGTCACGAGGACCATCGGTATCATAATCTTTTTCATAATCATCAGAATGTTATGTCAACACCGAAAGAGAAGGTCTTGGAATAGGGATAGGTACAGTCTTCACTGATGGAAGTGGTTGCGACTTCCGGGTCGATGTACTTGGTCGCCTTCCGAAGGGGAGACAGGTAGAAGAGGTTCTCTCCTGAGAAATAAATGCGGGCCTTCTCGATGACCTTGGTCTTGAGCGGGAGCGTGTAGCCCACCGTCAGGTTCTTCAGGCGCAGGTAAGCCGCGTTCTGGAGATAGAAGTCAGAGGTCTTCAGATGGGTGGGCGTGGCGATACGTCCTCTCATCCTGGGGAAGATGGCCTTGCTGTTGTCCGCACCGGGCTCGACCGACCAGATTTTTTCCTTGAAATCGCTCGGAAGGAAGGAAGGACGGTGATAGGAATACGGGCCCCAGAAATAAATGCAATCGCCGTTCGGCATCCAGTCCATCTTTCCGACGCCCTGGAAGAAGACGCTCACATCGAAACCGAACCAGCTGAAGTCTCCCTTGAGGGCGTAGTTGTAACGCGGACGGCTGTTGCCGATGACTTTGCGGTCTCCGGGGTTGTCGAGGGTGTTGTCCCCCGTATTGATCTTGCCGTCACCATTGAGATCGACATACTTGACATCGCCGGCCATCAGGTGGTTCCAGGGAGCGACCTGGGCCTTGATGCCGCTGTTGACCGTTCCGAAGGAATCGATGCTTGCCTCATAGGCGGCAGCTTCTTCATCGGTGGCGAAGACGCCGTCGCTCACATATCCCCAGATATCGCCGAGGCGCTTGCCGACGAAGTTCTCGCTGATCAGATTTTTCGTGTTGTCAAAGCGCGTAATATGCGTGACAAAGTCGCCGAGGGTGGCGGTCACGCCGTAGTACATGGGCTTTCCGGCCACGACGAGGTTGTCTTTCCAGCTCAGCGACAGCTCATAGCCTTTGGTCCTGAGATCGGCCGCGTTCTCCTTCGGAGCAGCCTCTCCATACACGGAGGGAAGGGCCATGCCGGCCGTCAGCATGTTCTTCGTATCACGGATAAAGAAGTCGGCATTGAGGGTGAGGCGGTTCCGGAGGAAGCCGAGATCGATGCCGATATTCTTGGAGACAACGGTTTCCCATGTCAGATCACTCGAAACCGGGGCTTCGATGTAAGCCTGTCCGGCAAGGTTGGCTCCGTCAAAGGTATAACCGCTCAGCTGACCGGTTTTCAGTTCCTGCCAGTAGTAGTAGTTATCAACCTGCTGGTTGCCGAGCGTACCATAGCTGAGGCGGACCTTGGCGTTGGAGACGTACGGCTTGACCGGGGTCCAGAAGGGCTCTTCGCTCAGGCGCCATCCCGCGGAAGCGGAAGGGAAGAAACCCCAGCGATGATTCTTGGGGAAACGGGAGGAGCCGTCGTAACGGCCGCTCAGTTCCACCAGGTAGCGTCCTTTCCAGTCATAATTGACCCTGCCGAAAAAGCCGAGGGTCCGGTAAGCGGAGTTGCTCTGGGAAGCCTTTTCGATGACGCCGTTCGCCATATTGATATAAGACAGCGAACTGCTCAGGGAGCCTTTCTGCTGGATATTGATGCTGGAAGAGTGGTAGTCGTCGAAGTTGCCGCCCAGGGTTGCCGAGACATGATGGGCCTTCCCGAAGGTATTGTCGTAGGAGAAATAGGCATTGGCGACATGCCCGTCCTGGAAATAGCGGTACTCGCGCGTGAAGTCATAGACCGAACCGTTGGTAAAGAGACCTCCGGTAAGACCGTTTCCTACATAGAGCTGCTTGGCGGTATTGTCATAGCTGTTGGCCGTCGGGAGGCAGCGGTTGTTGGTCCTGCGGTCACGGCGACGGTAGGTGTAATCAATCGTAAAATTCAGTCCCTTGACAATCTTCGCCCGGAGGCGGGAAGTCCAGGTCCAGTAGTTATTGATATTCACGTTGCGGTTGCGACCGTCCATGAAGACACCGCCGCGGCCGGACATGAGCGGAGATTTGGCGTCCGCCATGAATCCGGGAACCATCGCAATGGTGCCGTCCGGGTTGTAAGGGACATAGTTCGGTCCCACATTCTGGGTCACATTCCACATGATACCCTTATCGACATAGCCGGTAGAACCGTCCATCTCCCAGAATCCGCCCCAGTCATACTGGTTCCTTTCGAGGCTGATGTTGGAGGCGTAATTCAGCCAGGGCGTGATGTCGGCGTCCACCTTGCCGCGGAGCGACAGGCCGTTGAAGATATCCTGCGCCTCGCCGGCAAACAGGCCCTTGCGGTAGAGATAACGGGCGGAAGCATAGTAACGGGCCTTGTCCGTACCGCCGCGGACCGTGATATTGTGCTCGGTCTCGGGGCGCGTGCGGTTGAATACGAAGCCGTACCAGTCGAAGTTGCCGAGATACACGTAGGTATATAGACCTGTCGCATCGGGAATCACCCAAGGACGGGCGGGATCCTCGGTCACGTCGTTGCGCCGCTCATAGAGCATCTGCATCTGTTCGTCGGAATATGTCCACGCGCCATACCCTTTGAAAGTCTTGTAGAAGTCGTTCGTAAGGGTGACGTAGTCGTAGGCGCTGGTCATGAAGTCCGTGGAAGTGGTGTTCGTGGAAATCGAGACCCGGCCGTTGTAGGTAATCTTGGCCTCGCCGGCGCTGCCGCTCTTGGTCGTGATGAGAATCACGCCAGCGGAAGCCTTCGCACCGTAGATGGCGCAGGCCGATGCATCCTTCAGGACGGAGACGCTCTCGATGTCATTCGGATTGACCTGGGTCAGCGAACTTTCCACACCGTCCACCATCACCAGCGGGGAACCGCTATTCAGCGACAGCTTGCCGCGGATGTTCACGCTGTAGTTGGTACCGTCGATGGAACCGCTCGAAGTCGTCAGGACCAGCGACGGGTCGGCACCCTGGATGGCCATGGCCGTATTGGTGACGGGACGGGCGTTGAGTTCCTTCCCGTCGATGACCGATACGGCACCGGTCAGGTTGACCCGCTTCTGGGTACCGTAACCGACGACGACGAGTTCGTCCAGCACGGTGTTCTCGCTCAGCATCGCGATGGTGTAGGGTTGGGGCTCACGGCCCGTCAGCGTCACCTCCTGGTCATTGAAGCCGAGGTAGGAGACCGTAACGACGGCCGGATAGCTGAGCCCCGCAAGGCTGAAGGAGCCGTCCCCGTCCGTCAAGGCGTAGGCGGAAGAGCCTTTCACCAGCAGCGAAGCGCCGACGAGCGGCTCTCCGTCACGGTCGGTCACCCGGCCCCTGAAACCGCTTTTCCCCGCGGCCGTAGCGGACTGAGCCTTGCGGCGGACGACGGAAACGGTATTGCCGTTGATTTCAAAATCAAGGTCCTGCCCTGCAAAAATCTGGGCGACGACCTCGGAGAGCGGAGCATCCTTGACGGAAACGTTGATTTTCCGTCCGAGGTCCACATCATCCGAATTGATGACAATGGTGTAATTGCCCTGGCTCTGGAGCTGGGTCACCGCCTCCTGGACGGTGGCGTTTTTCAGCTCGAGGCTGACCCTCTGGGCACTGAGGCCCAGCGGCAGCAGCAGGGACAAAGACAGCATCATGGTACGCAAGATGTACCGTAAGCCTGTTTTTCTCATTGCTTTTTTAATTATTAGTTTTGTGATACCTATTTATTATAAATTGAAATCCACGATAAACGGCCGATGGTCGGACGGGATGGAAAAATTGGATATATTGGTCTTCGTACCCGGCGTGAAGCTGTCCGTAAAGCAGGAGACACGCACGACGTTCTGGAGCAATTCGGGGGATACATAGATGTAATCCCGCCGGTCTTTCCCGTAGGTACTTTGGACAAACTGCGGAGCAGGATACCAGGTCCCGATTACATCTTTTAAATCCGTCTTGGTGTGAACCACCTTCTGTGCGCTGAATTTGGAGTCCGTCTCGGAATAATTGGGGAAGAGCCAGCTGTCAAGAGGAGACATCGAGTTCATGTCGCCCAAAAGCACCCAATACTGCTCGGAAGCGTAGGAGGAATTGTTGACGGTGTTGCGGATGAGGTAGTCCAGCTCGTAGGCGCGGTAACTGTCATCTGAAGCCGCTACGGCGCCGGTACCTGAATTCTTTGGCCAGAGGTGGCAGGTGACAAAGTTGATTGTCTTCCCGTTCACGCTGATCTGGAAGTGTCCTGCACCATGGGAGATGGGCCTCGAACTGTCGTCAGAGGTGGTGATACGCTGCCGTGTAGTGATGGCGTAAGTGGATGTTATTTCCTGGGAATAGTCGTCGCGGTTGCCGCTGTTGGCGACATGGGTGTGGCCATATCTGGCGGCAAGTTCGCCCCATCCGCCCGGGAGATATCGGTTGCTGATGTATGAGTCCGTTCCGGTTTTGTAGATGGTCTCGGCTTCGCACCATACGCAAACGTCGGGCTGATATCGCTGGATCCATGCAACGAAATTGTCATAATTGCTGCCCTGGTCCGCCCACATGCCGTTCTGGATGTTCATGTACAGAAGACGGAGGTTGCCCTTCTTGGCGCTGCCGGCAATCGAGCGGACCTCGATGTCGTCGATGAAGAACCCGTGGGTCCCGGACTCCGTCGAATTCGCGCTGAACTGAAGCCGTGTGGCATCGCTCGCTCCGGATACCGTGATCTCGATTTCATGCCAGGTTTTGGGCGCAACTGCCGAAGAAGGGACGGAAATCCTCTGACGCGGGAGCGCCGCGCTGCCCGTACGCAGATAATATCCTATCTCGGCGGGTACAGCCCGGCCGTCAACCTTGCATGCCGTGACATGGCCGGCATTGACCACCTGGAACAGGAAGTCGTCATCCGCACCGTCCTTGAAACAGAATTTGAAGTTCACGCGGATGTCGCGAAGGCCCTGCACGGGCATGGGCGGTGTCTGGACAATGCCACGGAAGACCGTCCCGACTCCGACGCCGATCATTCCCTGATACTCCTTGCTGCGGAAGAGATGGTCCCAGTCCGCAATGTTGCGGCTCGTGATGTAGGATTTGGTCGCGATGTTGGACTCCCCTACATTGCTACTTTTCACCTCGTCCCAGTTGTCGCTCTGGAAATATCCGTTGCCGGGCACATTGTAAGCCACCTTCACTGCGGCAGGTGCATAACCATTCTTCACCTGTCCGGTCAGAGAATTGATGTCGGAATCAGCCGGGACATAGCCGAAAGCGCCCTCTCCGCCCATCCAGTTACCGCCCCAGACGAAATTGTCGAAGCCTTCGTAGAAGAGCTGGTCGGCGGCAGGCTGGACGGTCAGGCTTTCGCTGTGCGTCACTCCGGCGGAAAGCGTCGCGCCCGGGAGCGTCGTGCGGTACATCCGATGATTCGACGTACAGACTGTCACTTCAAAGCCTTCCGGATACGCTCCGGGAGCCATCTTGACCGTGATATCCGTGCCCGAAAGGCTGAGCGGGACGAAACGGCCGTTGTCCGTACAGTTCACGACAACAAAATCCAGTCCCTCCGCCAAGGAGAACTGCCCGCCTACGGACACACAGTCGCCCGCGACAGGTTGCCCTCCCAGGGAACGGACCTTGACGGACGAAAGCGCGAGCGAGCCTTTCAGGCTGAGTTTCAGTCCTGCCCATGCCGGCCTGAGTGTCAGCAGGTTACCGCTTGCTTCAGAATAAAAGGCGAAACGAGGATTCGCAGAATCGGACTGAGCGGCCTCCCCTGCGAACTGAGAATACGGGACGTTTACATTTGCTGATGCGCCAGGGACATCCGTGGCCGCATAGACCTTGTCGGCACTCTCCTTCACATCGACATAGAGATGACCGGAGGCGTCCTGCCTGAGGACGTAGGACATCCCGTTCACCTGGATCTTCGCCCCGGCGGAGAGCGCCTCTCCCCCTTCGACGGTCACAAAGAAACGGACGATGCCGTTTTCCGCGTGGATGGGCTGCCCGATGGAATCAGTACGCCTTGAAGGAGAATCTCCCCCCCCCGCTTCCTTGCCGCATCCAAGGAGCGACAGGCATACGGCTACCGCGGCAAGAAGCTTTGTCTTAATGATTCTTTCCATATAAATAAATAGTATTGTCCGAATGAACTACGCGGAGATTCCCGTTCTTGCACAGGAGCTTCAAGATGTCGTCCAGGGACTCTCCGTTGGTGAAAAACGCCAAGTAGCGGGTATCTTGAATCCCGGCGTCGCCGATGACGATACGCCGACCGAAACCGCGTTGGAGCGATGCCGCGATATCTCTCAGCGGCGCATTGAAAAAGCTGAAGGACCGGCCTTCGGTAAATGGCCGGAAATTGTCGGTCGATATCTTCGACAGCGAAACTTCTCCTGCTTCCCTGTCAAAAAGTGCCATGTCTCCCGGAGCCATGCTGATTGCCCGCTTTCCCTCCGGACTCGGCACATCCAGGGACACGCTTCCGTCAAAGAGCAGGAGCTGGGCCTGGGCCTCGTCCCGGAAAGACTTGAAAGCGAACGTCGTACCATGGACGCGGACATTCACGTCGCCGCTGTGGATCACGAAAGGATGCGCCTCATCCTTCGATACCATGGCGAGGACTTCCCCCTCCAGGAAAACTTCTCTTTCCGCCGAGGTGAAACGATCCGGCCAGGTGATTCTCGAGCCTGCGTTCAGGACCAGATGGGTGCCGTCGGAAAGGTCCAGCGTACGGGTCTCGGCAGCAGGGACCGTCATTTCCTGCCAGACGACAGGGGCCTCCACGGGACGGCTTCTGCGGCCAAGGAACCATGCGGCAGGCAGCATCACGAGCATGAGCAGCGCCGCGACGGCCGCAAAACGGAATCCGGTACGTACCCTTCCGGCCGCAATCCTGCGGTGGAGTTCCGAGAGCATATCCCGGTCGTGGGACGTGGCTTCGACGCGGCAGTCGTCAAAATGGGCGTCCAGCTGCGAAAGCAGCGAGGGGTCGTCCCCATGGTCTGCAAGATATAGCTGCACCTTGAGCGCCTCCCTGTCAGAGAGACGGCCTTCCAGGTAGTCCTGAAGCTGCATATTGCCTATCGACATAGTTTCAGTGTCCATTAATTCCATTAATATAGCTATTATAGAACGAAAAAATCGGGGCCATTACGTAATGTTCCCGACATTTTTTTAAAATGATGCAGCTTATTCTTCCTTATTAATTCAGCGAGCGGCGGATATCCTTCAAAGCCAGCTCGATGTGTTTTTCCACCGTTCTGACCGAAAGCCCCATGGAATCAGCTATTTCCTTGGCCGATTTGGACTCGAAACGGCTCATCTTGAAGATAGCCTGACGCTGGGGAGGCATCTCCGACACAACATGCTGAAGCCTGGAATAGGTCTCATTGTACTCCGCCATCTGGGAACTCTCCTCGGGAGCGGACACTTCCGGCGAAACTTCATCCAGCTGCTTGCAAAGAAGCATGCGCCTGGAGCGAAGGACATCGAGCGCCGCATGACGGGAAAGCACGAACAGATAGTTGCGAAGGGACTGGTCAGGCGTAAGGGAACTCCGGACATTCCACAGCTTCATGAACACGGACTGGGCAAGGTCTTCCGCCAGCGCCGCATCCCCCGTAAGCGAGAGGATGAAACGCCGGACCTGAGGGTACCAGCGAAGGAACAGCGCATCGAACGCACGCTGGTTTCCTTTCTTGACCTCAGCTACCAGTTCACTGTCCGGAAGCGGCTTCATAGCGTATGGCGGCCTTTGCTCTTGAGCCATCCGATCAGCAGCTCCGGCCGGTCGGTCTGAATCATGGACACACCCTTGTCCAGGTATTGCTGGTACACCTCGCCGGGATCCTTGGCCTGGAAGGCGGCATCGTCATCGTTGCCGTCGCCGCCGCAGAGAGAGGCCCAGATGGTGTTGACCCAGACTTTCGAGCCCTGGGCGATAATCCGCTTGCAGGCCTCGTCGAAGGCATTGTCGCTGTTGTCTCCCCAGCAGACCTCGTAGGCCAGCGGAACGACGCCCTGCTCCAGATAGGAATCAAACAGGGCCTTGCCCTTCTCCCGCTGGATGTCCACGATCGGCATGTACATCATATTGTGTGCGTAGGCGGCCTCATGGGCGGCGACCACCTCGATGGGCTTCTTGCCCTTGATCAGGATCTGGTCCGTCACGCCGAGTTTCTCGGTGATGGCAAGGACCTGGTCGTAGTAGTCATATCCCTGGTCCACATTGACGCAGATACGGTCCTTGCAGCAAAGCAGCGCTTCCTCGAGGGTCGGCATGTGGAGCGTGTCGATCGCGACGCCATGGGCCCGCTTGAGCGACAGGCGTTTGATTTCGGCGAGGGTCAGGTCCTTGACCTTGGCGCTCTTACCGGGTTCGTCGCGGAAGACCTTGCTGAAATTGGTGCAGCGCTTCACGTCGGCGTCATGGCTCAGGACGAGCACCGAATCCGCGGTCATCTTCAGGTCCAGTTCCATGATGTCCGCGCCCATGCGGATGATACTCTCGATGGCCGGTATCGAATTCTCCGGGAAGTTCCGCCAGTCGCCGCGATGGACCGTCACGACAACATACTTCGAGGCCGGGTCATGTATCTGAGCGACAATGGCTTCTGCGCGGTTGGCATACTTGGGAGCCTTCTGTGTGCAGGAGACCAGTGCAAGGGCGAAAGCCGCGATCAAAAAGAATTTTTTCATGTTCAAGTGTTATTTGGTCATGCAAATGTAACACAAAAAAAAGAGACCTGCAACGATGGCAGACCTCTTTTTCAGTACCCCCGCTCGGAATCGAACCGGGACCAACGGAACCGGAATCCGTTATTCTATCCTTTAAACTACAGGGGCATCCTGTTCCCGAAAGGGACTGCAAATTTACACATTTTCCATGAAAAACAAAATTTGTTTCATTTTTGTTGCAAAAAGTGTATCTTTGTCAACTGATGGGAAAAACCGCATATATCTTCCCCGGACAGGGGTCCCAGTTCCCGGGCATGGGAAAAGAACGCTATGACCATTCTCCCGAAGCGAAAGCGCTGATGGAGAAGGCGGACGCCGTGCTGGGATTTCCGCTGACGGAAATCATGTTCGAGGGCAGCCCCGAGGACCTGAGACAGACGAACGTGACCCAGCCGGCCATTTTCGTCGTATCCGTCGCCGCCTCCCTGGGGCTGAAGGCGCCGGACATGGTCGCCGGGCACTCCCTCGGAGAATTCTCCGCCCTCACGGTCGCCGGCGCCATGGGCTTCGAGGATGCCCTGAGGCTGGTCAGCGCCCGCGCCGAGGCCATGCAGCGCTGCTGTGAGCGCGTCCCGGGTATGATGGCGGCCGTCATCGCCCTTCCGGACGAGGAGATCGAACGCATCTGCGCCGGCATTCCCGGCGTCGTCCCGGCCAATTACAACAGTCCCGGACAGGTCGTCATCTCCGGAGAAGAGGAGGCGGTCCGTCAGGCCTGCAAGGCCCTGAAGGAAGCCGGAGCGAAACGCGCCCTTCCCCTCCCCGTAAGCGGCGCCTTCCACTCTCCGCTGATGGAACCGGCCCGTGCCGAACTCGCCGAGGCCATCGCCAGGACCCGCTTCCACGTCCCTGTCTGCCCCGTCTATCAGAATGTGACGGCCCTTCCTTCCTGCGACCCGGACATCATCCGGGAGAATCTCCTTCTCCAGCTGACCTCTCCGGTCAGATGGACCCAGAGTGTAAGGCAGATGCGCCGGGACGGGGCCGAGACTTTCCTGGAACTCGGCCCGGGAGAGGTCCTGACCAACCTGATCAAGAGAATCCAATAACAACAATTTATAACTTCCAATCAATTATGGCTAACGAAAAGAAATTCATCACCTGTGATGGTAACTACGCCGCTTCGAACATCGCTTATCTGTTCAGCGAACACGCCGCCATCTACCCAATCACCCCGTCCTCGACCATGGCCGAGAACGTCGATGAGTGGGCCGCCCATGGGAAAAAGAACCTCTGGGGCGAGACGGTCCGTGTAACCGAGATGCAGTCGGAAGGCGGTGCCTCCGGTGCTGTCCATGGTTCCCTCCAGGCTGGTGTCTTAACCTCCACCTTTACGGCATCCCAGGGTCTTCTCCTGATGATTCCGAATATGTACAAGATCGCCGGTGAGATGCTTCCGACCGTATTCCACGTGTCGGCCCGCGCCCTGGCGAGCCACGCCCTGTCGATCTTCGGCGACCACCAGGATGTGATGGCCTGCCGCCAGACGGGCTTTGCGATGATCGCTTCCGGCTCTGTCCAGGAAGCCCAGGACATCGCCGCCGTCGCCCACCTCGCGACCATCAAGTCCTCCATTCCGTTCCTCCACTTCTTCGACGGCTTCCGTACCTCGCACGAAATCCAGAAAATCGAGGCCCTCGATGAGGATGCGCTCCGCGAAATGGTGTCCACCAAGGCCCTCGCCAAGTTCCGCGAGCGCGCCCTGAACCCCGACGCTCCCGTCACCCGCGGCACTGCCCAGAACGGAGACGTGTATTTCCAGGGCGTGGAGACCCGGAACCAGGCCTATGAGGCCGTCCCGGACATCGTGGCCCGCTACATGGGCGAGATCAGCGAACTGACCGGCCGCAGCTACCGTCCCTTCGAGTACTATGGCGACCCGACCGCCGAGAACATCATCGTCGCAATGGGTTCCGTCACCGAGACCATCAAGGAGACCATCGACTACCTCGCCGGCCGCGGCCGGAAGTACGGCCTCGTGAGCGTCCACCTCTACCGTCCCTTCAGCGAGAAGTACTTCTTCTCCGTCCTTCCGAAGAGCGTCCGCCGTATCGCGGTGCTCGACCGCACGAAGGAGCCCGGCGCCGTCGGAGAACCGCTGTTCACCGACGTCAAGGCCATCTTCCAGGGCAAGGACCAGAACGTCACCATCATCGGCGGCCGCTACGGCCTGTCTTCCAAAGACACCACCCCGGCCCAGATTGTCGCTGTCTTTGACAACCTGGAGCAGAAAGAGCCCAAGACGGACTTCACCATCGGCATCGTCGATGACGTGACCTTCAAATCCCTCCCGATCAAGAGCGAAGTGTCCATCGTGAAGCCCGGCACGACCGAGTGCAAATTCTACGGTCTCGGCTCTGACGGTACCGTCGGCGCCAACAAGAACACCATCAAGATCATCGGTTCCCACACCGACCTCTACAGCCAGGCCTACTTCGACTACGACTCGAAGAAATCGGGCGGCTACACCTGCTCGCACCTGCGCTTCGGCGACAACCCCCTGCCCGCTCCCTACCTGGT
>JAEEGL012486838.1_pt1 | contig 49362 bp, 39 predicted proteins | sample 9134231 | NCBI WGS metagenome assembly JAEEGL01 (sample SAMN16246548, study PRJNA631951) | gut metagenome | biome: gut microbiome; feature: rumen; material: fiber-attached | host: Bos | place: Iran: Karaj | collected 2018-10 | reverse complement strand
ATATCGTCTTCCTTCTTGGTGTAAATATTTCCAGCAATGTGGTCGCGGCGGTCAATTACCAAAACTGACTTGCCACGTTTATTTGCTTCATAGGCGAAGGTTGCTCCAAAAAGTCCCGCACCTACTACTAAATAATCGTATTGTTTCATTTTTATATCCTTCCAAAATAAATATAGGAACTCATTAGGCTAATGCATAATGATATGGTCTTTCTGATAGATTGTAACATTTTTACCCATCAAAATACAGATAACTAATTTGTAAAAGTTATTTTTCCAAATCGTATGTCATTCAAAGCCTATTCCACCTCGTCGTCCTTTAGCCAGTATCACTGGAATGTTTTTACATAATAACTAGAACTCTTTGATACTTCTCCTTGCAATGACTCATATCCCATCTTTTCCATAAGGGTTGGTTCATCCGAAAACAAATTTGTTCCTAACCCAAGTCTATCACCTTCGATTTCAAAGCCAATTGCGGTCAGAATCGTTGGATACATATCCATTGCGCAAAATTCTCGATTCTTCGTATTTGCTTTTTCAGAAATAGAATTATCTACATTAATAAAAACATCATACACAGTTCTATCGTATTGTGACACTCCATGCACCAATGATTGGTCCATTCTGGGATGATCTCCACAAATAACGATTACTGTATCTTTATAAAAATCTTGTTTGCGACACCATTCAATAAACTCAGCTAATTGACAATCTGCACAGCTTACAACATTAGCCAATTGTTCTGAATATTTATTCTCACAACGCTGACATACATACCCATCAACATGATGTGTATCCACTGTCAACATAGTATAATTAAATGGTTGTTCAGAATTGGAAATTTCTGATAATCTTTTTTTGGCTATATCATATAGCTTGGTGTCTTCAAATCCCCAGAAAACCCAATAATCTTCCGGTATCATTCCATCTCTAACGGCTGCAAAATAATCATAAATATTATATTGCCCATGCTGCGTATAGTATGTGTCACGACCAGCAAAGGCTGCATCCGATCCACATAGGAATTCCTGATAATATCCATTTTCATTTAAAATATCACCTATTGCCGTTACCCCTGAAGCAAACTTTTCCTTTGTATCCATGCTATTACCATCTATTGGAAATACAAATGGCAAACCTGTAGTGGTAGCATACAAAGAGCCCATAGTCCAACCAGTACCATTCACTTCATGCCAACCTCCAAGCAAATCACTATTTGAAAAATTAATATTGGAATATGCAATATCTGTTAGATTAGGAATATAATTGTTCTCTTGCGCCCCACCGTTAGCTTTGTCCGCATATGTCGTTTCCATACTTTCTACATATATACAAATAAGATTTTTGGGATTTGATGGCTTGATATTAACACTAGAAGGCGATACGTATTCCTCTTCATAAATCTTTGTGTCCAACTTTCTTGCATCAAGATATTCTTTTATATGTATGGTGCTATCCATAAATTTTATTGTAAGTACAAATGCTATAAACACAAGGATACCAAGAATACTGTGCCACACTCGTATAATAATTGCCTCTAATTTTTCATTATTAAAAATAGTCTTTTTTAAACAAATATATCTAACTAAGAATTCTAGTACAGCTACCACAGCAACTATCAACACCAATATCCAAATTCTTTTTAGACCATATAGAACGGCCTGTTTTAGAAAACTAGAATCTGCGCCTTTAATTGGCGAAGTTATCGTATATAATATTTCTATTATAAATACACCAAATGTCTCGCTATACCAATCTACTGTATTTTTTAGTGAAAAAATTAGCACAATAGAAAAAAATATGAAAACATAATATAATGTATATTTTTTGTTTTTCTCTTCCATAATTTATTTTTCTTTGTAGGTACGCCATTTAAAAAAATCTCTTTTTCTTTCGAATATTGTCAATAACGGTTAGTAATAATATTTCTTTCTTAGCGTAACTCTTTAATTTCGTAGCATTTCCGTAATGGGGTCGGGTATCTACCTTTCTAAATATTTAACTCCAATCAAAATAATTAATTATCAAATTTCTTTTCCAGCTTTCCAACAACCTTATATATAACTTGTTTACAAGGCATAACTTTATATATCTTTCGAGCCAATCTTCTAATAAACAATTTGATAGAATTTTTCTTCTCTACATCGTCAAAGTTAAAATTATTATATGAAACAACTTCCTCAATCGAATATTTACGCACCATCTCTTTAGGTTCCTTATCATAATGTCCAATAGTGATTAACGCAATAGGATCAAAAACACCAGGTATGCCTACAATTTTTCTAAGCTTTCTCTTATTAGGCAAATTATTTATCCAACAAGCACCAATTCCAAGTTCTGTTGCCATTAAAAGCATGTTTTCAATTGCAGCAGACGCGCTCTCAATATAATCTCTATATTCCAAGTTGTCTGTCTGATTACTATATGTAACCAAAATAGCCTGCTTAGCGATTTTTAAAAAAGCTGCACCACCCGCACTATGTATTTTCTTTAATATATCTGAATCATTTATAACAATAAACTTCCAAAGCTGAAAATTACACGCTGTTGGAGCTTGAATAGCCGCCGAAATCAACTCCTTAATTTCTTCGTCATTAACCGGCTCATTATTATAAATTCTAATAGTACGTCTTTTATAAATAGCTTCTCTTAATTCCATTAATCCACCTTTGTCTCTATTGAACCATCTTCAAAGGATATTGTTCTTATCCTGTGAAATTTTTCTATGCACCTATAATTGTCCATTTTGACTCTTAGTATATCTAAATTACTATAAAACTACTCTATACTCATCCATTACCATCTACTAATATTATATTTTGCTATTCATTAACAAATCTCTCAACAGCGTCAAAATCCAAGAAATAACAATCTGTTCTAGTTACAATATCATTTGCCAAAATATCCCTAATCTTCTCCTTAAACCACTGAATAATAATGGCATTTTTTTCTGTTATAGGCATTCCATTATTCCTATAAATATACACAGCGTATTCATCCCAAAATGATGCCAATAACCTCAGATAAAATCCTTTCCCACATATATTTTTATGATTTTTAATAAGATTATTAAATTCATAATATATAAATTCTAGTCCTTTATTTGAATTAATAGAAGAGTCCGGCCTCAATCTTCTGTATTTATAAAATGGTTTTTCCACATACATAGCGCGCTCTGCTATACATAAAACTTGCATATTAAACCCTATGTCTTGATAACTAGCCCCGCTCGTTTCTGTAAACCAAATATTATTATCTAGTAAAAACGCCTTTCTATATATTCCTCTCCATACGTTATAATCAAATATAAATGTATCTAAAACATCTCTTGGTTTGATTATGCAATCATACTTTTCACTACAACTTCTAAGGGTTCTCGAATTTGTACTTATAATATTTCCTTTTTCATCGCTTGTTAATTCTTCAAATTCACCCTTTATATATTCCAGCTCACTACTACTCGCCTTTTTATATAGATTTTCATACATATCTAAGGCTATATAATCGTCAGCCTCTAATATAGCTATAAATTCCCCATTAGCATTTTTAATACCTAAATTCACTTGATATCCATAACTCTTAATCCCCGAATTTAACAATCGAATAGATAAATCTTCTCTGTCACATGAATTTATATATTTGTTAATTACTTCAATAGTCCCATCTGTAGAACCAGCATCAACTACAATTATTTCATAATTGTTTATCGTTTGATTTATTGCGGATTCAATACACTGAGCTATATATTCAACAACATTTAAGCATGGTATTATTAATGTTATTCTTACCTTATTTTCTATATTTTTAACCATTTATACTCCTCATTTTTCTTCTTAATTCCACCAAAATTACTTTTCTCATAATCTTCACACCATCTCTTTAGGTTCCTTATCGTAATATCCAATAGTGACCAGTGCAATATAGTCATAAACACCATGTGCCTATGATTCTTTATGCTTTCTCTTGTTTGTCAAATTATTTATCCAATATGCTCTAATATCAGGTTCTGTTGCCATTAAAGCTGAAAATTAAACGCTTTTGGGACTTGAAAAGCCGCCAAAATCAACTCCTTAATTTCTTCATCATTAACCGGCTCATTATTATAAATTCTAATAGTACGTCTTTTATAAATAGCTTCTTTTAATTCCATTAATCCACCTTTGTATCTATTGAACCATCTTCAAAGGATATTGTTCTTATCCTGTGAAATTTTTCTATGCACCCATAATTGTCCAATTTTCCTCTTAATATATCTGAACTGCTATAAAACTTACCTGATGCTACTAATCTAAGAGAAATATTGCTCGCTTCATGTAATTCTCTATTATTTAGCCCTTCAATCCAATCCTCAATAGTTAACCCTTCTTCTGAGTATTTGATTAATCTCTTAAATCTACAAGTAAATTCATTTTTCTGAAAAATGGTCAGTTTTTTTATGATTTTATTAACCTTATCGCCTAAAAATTTAGACAGCACTCTTAAACCCAAATGATAAACTGGATTTTGTACTTTTTGCTTTACTAAATTAAAATCGCCAGATACTTCCACTTTTCCGTCGTCTTTTTTCACAACATATCGATTATCCAACCAATTTGTTGCAGCCGTCTTCCCCGGTTCGATTGGTATTCTATATCCACAATCCCAAAACGTTTCTTGCTCTGCATTATAAATCTTCAAAATACCACCCTTAGATGGTGCAATGATTGTATAATAGTTTCCGTTTTTAATTGTTAATAGGCCTGCGTTTTCAAACCATTTTTCTCCTTCTTTTTCATATGGAAGATGCCCCTCGCCAACAGCCCTATTATTATACTTCACCAATGCACGTAAATAGGAATGCATGACATAGTGTGCTAGATAACGTTCATCAACTGCCAACATAAAATCATCATGCTCTTTATCATTCGAATAGATTTTCTCAATCATTTTTGCCGCTATATTTTCTTCATCCAAGCCATTATAAATATAGCCTTCTAATCCATTAGGCATAAAATATATGGTATTTCTAGAGCCATACTCTCCACCAATAGTACCATCAGGATGAACAAAATGACTTAAAAATTTCACCATTCCATGCAATGGTTTAATTACACGCTCATCTTTGGTTAATTCATAATATTCTACCAACATGTCTAAAGCAACGGAAGAATATCCTATATCAGCGCCGCCTTGTTCTGGAAACCAACCTTCTTCACAGTATACAGAAAGTAATAATTCCACTTTATGATTTATCGCATCATCTAGACTATTATCTTTAGTTATTTCTCTATATAATGCAAGTCCAGCTAATGCCGCAATCTCCTGATTAAAAGCTCGTTTCTCATCATGATTGCAAATCCAATCAATAGACTTTTTTAATATGTATAATATCTCACTATCATTTAATTCAAGTATTTTATATGTTTTACATCCTGCAAACAGGTTAAATGCAGTAGGCGGAAATCCATGCTCGTTAGGATAATATTCATTAAAAGAGCCATCTTTTAATTGTATCTTGCCCATGTATCTTAAGGCTGCGATACTCCACTCTCTTATATTCTCATTATTGTAATACGAATTATTTAAATAGTTATATTTATATGCTATAGCAAGCGTCAAACAAGATTGCTGAAGGATTGCTGATGAAAAATCTCTTATCTTTAAATGCCAATAGTTTCTATCACAACTCCCGTATGTCTTAGAGTCTTTATCTCTATCTATAGCTGTAAGTATAATCGGCATATGCATATTAATAAAGCTATCATAAAACATTTTTTTCTCCTCCACTTGATTTTTTAAATACGAAAAATTTCCCCAATACATAATTCAAAATAATAACTATTATTTGTATCACATATTTAGAATAAATTTTATCAAATCCTAATAATTCTACAGCAATAATTAGGCCAAAATAATCTACAATTCCCGTAAATCCTCTTGAACCTATATATTTAATTATTTCTTTTAGCAACTCTCCAAAAGAATCGCATTTAGAATGAAATACTATAGTTTTATTTGCGAAATATCCATATACTTTACATAAAAAAAGAGCCAGCAAATTTGCTATTTTGTAATCTATGCCCAAAAATACCAACAAATGATAACTTGCAATATTTACTACCGTGGTTGAAACACCAACTACAAAATATACCACTAACTCTTTTAATCTTGTGTTCTTAATATTCATAATTATATTATTTTCTTAACATGACTTTCAGAGTATGAACTCCTAAAATTCTTATCGACTACTAAATTACATACAAAACCTGTTGAAATAAATTGAACCCCTAGTATAATCAATAATACTCCTAGAATGAGCAAAGGTCTTTCACCTATCAAAGCACCTCCTACAATTTTTGTGATTGTAAGATACAAACTAATCACAATTCCTATGAAGGCTGATATAATTCCGATTCTACCAAATAAATACATTGGTCGATCGTAATACTTAAGCAAAAATGTTGTACTTAGTGAATCAAGTAACCCTCGCATGTACCTCTCCCAGCCATACTTAGAGTGACCATGTTCACGCTTTCGATGATTTACGGTTATTTCTGTTATTTTAAATCCCCTTCTGTGAGCAAGTACCGGTATGTATCTATGTAATTCACCATATACATCTATAGATTCTGCTACTTCACGCGTAAAACACTTAAATCCACAATCAAAATCATGTAGCTTTACTCCAGATGCTTTTGAAGTAACATAATTAAATAACTTCGATGGCAATTTTTTTTCTAAAGGATCCAGTCTATTATACTTCCACCCTACCACCATGTCATAGCCTTCATCTATTTTTTCAATAAATCTAATAAATTCAGCAGGATCATCTTGCAAATCAGCATCTAAAGTAAATATTAAATCTCCAGTAACATGATGAAAACCCGCCTCAAGCGCAGGCGATTTACCAAAATTTCTTCTAAATGAGATCATATGTACATTAGAATCCTGTTTATTTAATTCTTCAATTACTTTTTCTGTATTATCACTACTTCCGTCATTGACAAACCATATTTCATAGTCTGAAGCCATTTTTCTGCTCTTTATCACTTCAAAACTATCAACTATTTGTTTATGTAACTCATTAAGTGAATCTTGCTCATTATATGCTGGAATTAACATTGATATTTTTCTTTTATTTAAACTCATTTTTCCTCCCTCTTAGCTTGTGACTCCTTTGTTTTTACTGTAATTATTACACCGCTGTCATATTTTTCTATAGTACATTTTTTAATGTACACATTCCATTTGTTTAACGCTTTTATTTTACTTATGCAATAATTATCTATATATACAGCGGTGTTATCATCCATATACTCCTTGATTCTTTGATTTATGATATTTGCATCATTTATAAGATGATTATTATCGTCAACCATATATATTTTACATGCCCTACCAAAATCAATAACTTTAGTATGCTGCACCATAGCAACTACCGCCATTGTTTTAAATCCCTTTTCTTGATATATTGATAATTTTTCCGCAGGTGCTCCATAATCAAACATCATGCATTCATTCTTAATAATTGGCGAAGTCCATTGTCTAATTATTGACACTCTATCAAATGTAACAACTTGTGTAATCAACAATAATACAACCAGTATCCGCCTCATTTTTTTATTCTCAATTCTGCTAAGAATAATCAGTGTAAAAACAAGAATTGTTGGGATGTAAGGCGTAAACGTTCTTAATACACTGTATTTATTAAAAAAAACCGAATATATGCACACAGGTACAAACGTTAATATCACTAGTGGTACAATATCTTCATATTTTGTCGCACTTTTCTTTATCGCTAAAGCGTATATAATATATGCAATATAATATACAAGTAACGTGGTTATTGAAAACAGAAAAAATACTGGTAAATCACTAACGTATGACTCAATTATCTCATTTCTGATAATCTTAATTTTAAATATTGTAAACACAAGGCTATTAATGCACATAAGTATTATGACGGCAAAATACACCCATCGTGGCAATAATTTTTTCCTATTAATAAATGAAATAATAATAGTACAAATAAAAGCTACTAGTATTATATATTTTGAACTATCTTTTATTCCAAACATCAACAACAAAACAAAAATTGTACCCATTAGATAATTAATAATATTATCTTTATATGCCCTCAGTAGATAATATGAAATTGCAGAAAAGCACATTTCTTCCAGCACATAAAATCTAACGTAACAATGATTGAATGATATATATGCATTAAATAAAAAAATTAACAGCAACAATATAGAATAAATATTTTTTTTTGAATAATCGTGCAAAATCTTATTGCAATAATAAAAACTAATAATACCACATACTAATGCCACAGATTTTCCCGCATAATAGTTATTCCCAAACAAATACGACGCAATTCTTACTCCTATATTAATCAAAAATTGCCTGTCATATCTAGTAATGAAAGATACATCTAAATTTCCTAATGCATAAAACTCATCAAAACTATATTTTCCCCAAAGTAAACAAACTTGCGCGAAATACAATACTCCATAAGCAACTAGTATTAAAATAGAAAATCTTTTTTTATCAAATTCATTTATCTGTAGACATAGTCTAGTAAGTTTTTCTCTCATACAAATTTCATTCCCCCTTTAATTGTCCTTTAAAGCTAATGCATTTATAATTCTTTAAAGGCGTTATATAATACATTATATTTACTACATTCAAACTCTTTCATTGGTATATCTTTCTCTTTTAACCTAATCTCAACATCTTTATGATTAGAGTATTTCAAAGTAGGTATAACTATCCAATTGTCCACAGCAACATCGTCTATACATACAACACTAACTCCATCCATTTGCTCATCTATAGTCTGTTCACTGACAAAGATTGATTCTATTGGTAAGTTATATTTTTTACATATTTTCAAAAAAACTTTACCATAAGTACCAGCCCCATATAAAGCCACTTTTCTACCACTACCGAAAACACTAAAAAAGTCAGCAAAAGCTTCAGCTAGAATATCCACGTCAACTATACCATTGCTAATAGAACCTCTAACCTTTGCCACATAATCTAAAACTTCAGAATCTGACATTTTAAAAGGATTTACCCCCACAAAATGACCTATGTTATCTCTATAAGCAATTCTTGCTTTATCGCTTATTTTTTCCCCATTGTAATAGCATGAGTAAGACCACTTTGTCTTTGATATTTCATCGTTATCACTTTCAGCATGTAATTTACTATATTCTTCGTATAGTTTTTTAAATGGATGTGGTCCGTCAGGCAACCAATTATTAATACATTTCTCCGCCATAGCCCCTTGACCTGAAAAGTGAATGAATCGCAATTTATCTCCAGAAACTGTAACTCCTTTATCATCCTTCATGTCACAGTTTAACAATGACCATATAGAAAAATCATAACCATGATGTTTAAATACTTCTACATCAAAAAAACATGGTGCTAAATCTACCCATTTTTGGTCTGTAAATATTCCATTTTGTATGTCGTCATAACAATACAGATTTAATCTTTCAGCCCACCAATTTACAAACCTTATTCCTTCTTCACTTCTTTTTATCCCAAGAAATCCAAGATTAAATACTCCATGTGCCGTCGAAGAAAGTTCCATGTCTATATTACCTGGCTCAAGCAAATGTGGACATAGGACAATCGGCCTAGTTTCTAATTTTTCTCTTAATTCCACAAAGTCTGAATATACAAAACAATCTGGATCCAAATATATAAATTTATCTTCATCTTTATATTTGTCTATTAAATATTGCATGCATCGCCCTTTAACAGCAGTAGATGCTTCCACTATCGCGTGCTTAAAAATAAAACTATCGAAATCTGTTTCCCATATATCTTTCGACAACAAAATATCATCAAATAAATCACTCCATATTCTCGAATCTATCTCACGTTCTGTCAAACACAAAATAAACTTTGCATCCGGAATATTTTTCTTAACGGACTCAGCCAACAGACGTGCTTTATGTGTATAGTTTGCGCAAATCGATGTAAATATAACCATTTCTTAATCTCCAATCTTTTCTTCTAGTAAACTTTTAATAGAATTATCAAAAACTTCTCTAGAAAAATAATCTTCATATATTTTATAACCATTATCAGCAATCCGCTCATTAGATTCCCAATTATAAAATACTTTATTTATCAAGTCTGCCAAAGTTCTTGTATCCTCAGACTTAAAAATATAACCACTCTCCTCATTTATAATAAAATCAGCATTACCCACAGCATCTGAAACTATGCATACTTTTTTATTCATCATCGCTTCTGTAACAACTACAGGCATAGGATCCATTCTAGAAGAGCATACTAACACATCAATATTATCATAAATTTTACTCATTTCGTCGAAAGGTAATGCTCCCCAATATCTTATTTCCCCTTTACTTTCTGATTTTATATATTCATTAATATATGTATTCTCGTCTCGAACCGCCCCAATAATCCAAAATTCGCTATTACTTCTCACTTCCTGCCCAAGTAGTTTTATTGCATCTATAAATATATCCACTCCTTTTCTATATTGCAGGGCTCCAATAAAAGCAAAAACCTTTTTATCGTTCAATGGTTTTTGGTGATTGGAATTCTCAATATCATCAACACAATATAGTAATTCTCTCGCATTATCATTATGGCCAACAAAATGGTCAAACGATTTTTTCACTCTACTTCCAACATACATAGGAGTAACATTTTCCCCTAATACAGGAAACATTCCTTCTATATCTAAAATTGCATTAAAATAAGTTTCACTTTCATGAATCCACCACAATACTTTTATATCCGTATTATTTAGTTTTTGAACAATTTTATATTGTAGCAATGTGTTAATAATAACTGCAGAATATTTTTTGTATTTAATCCAATCATATAGATAAGCTCTTTCAGACAAGTCTTCAACATGTACTATTAATCCTTCATTTACATATTTCTCAACGAGAGGCCCCCCACATTGACAATAAACATCCACAGCATATCCACATTTCATGACAGCCAATGCAAAATTCAATAAAGCTATCGGTGCTCCTGACTCAGAAAAATCCTGAGCAACTATTAATAGTCGTTTAGACGTATTCCCAATTACGATATCATTATAATAAACCGTTTGTGTTATTGATTCATACTTCATGAAATTCCCTCTTCTTTACCGTATTAATGCTATAATCTGATTTTCATAATCAATATCATTTATAATTTCTACCTCATCTCCTCCAGGAGCTTCACATACATACTTCCCCTCAAGCTTTACGGGTCTATCAACCCCCATCTTAAACCACTCATATTCAACATCAATATGTCCTATATCTATCGCCTGATACCCTGCTTTATATAAATCATAAGCTAATACAGTAGCTGTTGGCCCTAATGCAATCAAGAATAATGCATCCTTTTCAATATCTTTTGCTTCATTCAAAATAAGCTCATATTTATCAAACGCATTCACTTTAGGTCCAATTATTCTTCTTATTGATTTTGCATTATCAAGAATATCATTTTTTATCCCTAATCTAGTTTCCTCACCTTCAATAATTACAACATCTCTGTCTTGCCAAATTCTCTTTAATGCTTCAAATCTCTCTCCAGCATGCTCTTTATCCTTAAAATATACATAAGGACGAGTTATATATGCATTATGATACTTTCTATCTAAGTCTAATAAAGACATCTGTACATCACGTGCACCAGAAGTCATATATGCCCTTACCGATTCTGCTCCCAATTCAGTCATTTTATCCAGTGATCCATAATTATCTGCAATAGCTATTAAGCATTTATCCTCCTTTGAGTGCAATACTTCATCTAATCTTTCAGCAAGTTTATTATCATCCTTCTGAAATTTGTGAAAACGTTGTTTATCTATTAAGCCTAGTTCACCATCGCCAAATCGTGCAATTGAACACCCTTCCTCAATTATCATTCTGAGAGTTTCTTCATAAGGGGCAATAATAGGCAATTTAACAGAGTTATCTTGTATCGCGCCTATTATCTCATACTTAATATTCCGAATATACATATCAAATGCTCTTTTATAATTATTTATTTCTCTTGTTATTAAAGCCGTATTCCATAAGTTAATATTTACAAACTCTGCATATTCATTCCTAATCCTAAGTTTCTCATTGTCATAAAACGGAATTATCTTATCAAAATCAATATGCGCTTCCTCTAATTGCAAAAGAATAGATCTTGTAGTCTCTAGACGCTTTGTAGCTATTACTATATAATCAAACTTCTCTCCTATTTCGTCGAATGATATAACATTAATCCCTTTAAATTTCTGACCTTGCCTAACTTTGCTATTGTCAATAATACCTAGAATATTGCATTTTTCCGTAAATAGATATCCCATTATCTCATCAGCACCAACTCCTGTCCCCCATATATATATATTCTTCCTTTGATTTTTCACTCCAATTAATTGTTTCCATCTATTTTCATCGATAAAATCAGAATAGTCAGCTTTAAAATCAGTCATTTCCATTGAAAAGAAAGGAATAATCTTTTCTTCTTCAACATTTGCTTCTTTCAACTGCGAAAGAATTGCCTTCGTGGTATCCCTTCTTTTCGTCGCAACAATTATATAATCGTAAGTGTCTGTAATTTTATCGAGTGAAAATACATCTATACCATTAAACTTTTCCCCCTGCAACATTTTGTTATTATCAATAAATCCCAGAACATAACATTTATCCTTATTAATATAGCCAAACAATTCATTTGCACCAACTCCTGTCCCCCATACATATACCCTCTTTTTATTCATTGATTCTTTTTTCAAATTCATATCCTTAATACCTTATTCCTTAAATCAGTTCAGTCTATCATTATCATTAAATAAAAGTGTTGATATTGAAACGACCTTCGCATACCCGCGATTAAGCAATTGTTTTTTTATTTCGTCAAAATCGTACAACGCTGTAACAACAACTGTCCCTTCATATTTGGGTGAATCGTCTAACAAATACGTTTTAAATGAAAATTCGTCACCCTTTTCTCTTTGATCTATTCCAAAAACAATCTTTATGATATTTTCTTCTTCAATATCTTTTACTAGCATTTTTCCAACCATCCCCAAACCATATATCACTATTTCACTTATGTCATTTTCTGCAAATAATCGGGAAATCGATACTCCGTTTTGATATAATTCTATCCATTTCCTAAAGCATCTCCAATATGACTCATATCGATTACACTTACTCATCATTTGTATTTTACCTTCATCACCCCCATGTAAAACCAAACTAATTCCTTCAGCAACTATTTTATATTCTTTTTTTGCGCAGGCCACGGCTTCTAAAAATGCCAAACCATATTTTTCATCAGGCTCAAGATGCATGCCTTCACCCCACTCATTCCATGCGTTTATGAATGTAAAAGGTTGTCCATTAACTTCATTAATTGCCAAAATTTTCGTTAAGTATGCTTTGAATAATTCTGGACTTCCATTTTTTATTGTACATCCCTTAAGACCTCTTCTTGGAGTATCGTCATATCCTACAAACGCTCCAACTCCCCCTTTTTGCGCTAATGCTAATGAAATCAAGCGTTCATTTACTGCTGAATAATCCTCTATTCTCAGGCCATTGTCTAAGTATTCACTATATTCTAAGCTCATTCCATATTTAGGAGCTGGATACAAACAAGCATCAAAATCATTATTAGCGTCATTTGCTCCGATAAAATAAACTCCATCAAAACCTTCTTTTTGGGCAAGCTCATTCCATAGCTTCTTCATCTTACCTAACACATGCATTTCACCAGCTTGATAAATCAAAAAAACTGGTTTGTTTTCGTGCTTGATATATCTATCATCTTTAAAAAATGGCTTCAAATAATCAAAATGTTCTTTCCAATCATCCTCTCCACCATAACTCTGCTCAAGAAGTATATCATTAGAGTGATTTTCTTTATCTTCCTTTTTTTCTTTATAATCACACCACGAATTAGCATTATGTATATTTGCCCAACTTCTCGCCCAAGTTTGATTTGCCCAACTAAAACAAAAAGGTATTTCTATATCCTTCCATTCTAATAGATATTCTGCCGGCTTCTCGAGTATTTTTCTACCATCTTTAAACCAATAGTGATAAAAGCACTGGCCATCTATTCCATATTTTTCCATGAGTTTCTGTTGATATATAAAGCTTTCTCTTTCTGTTAAATCATAATAATAATTATTTAATGGAATATGTGGCTCATAATGCCCATCAAATAAAGGTCTCGCCTCTTTGGTTGTAATCCAATCAGTAAACCCTTCACCCCACCATTCATCATTTTCTTTCACTCTATGATATTGCGGTAAATACATTGATAATATTTTCATTTCTTCTTAATCCGTATAACTTTTATAATTATTAAATCTATATTCCTAATAAGCTGCTTATTCGACTGGTAAAATTATCCTTCGAAAATAATTCTTCATAAGTCTTCCGCGCCATTTTCCTAAGCTCTCCTGAGTTTTCATAATCACTTATAACATTCGCTAACAGCTTATTTAAACACGCTTGATTTCCTTCTTTATATACAAATCCGTTTACGCCATTTTCTATGAATTCTGCTACACCAGTATTATCATTTGTTATGCAAACCTTAGAATTCATCATTCCTTCTATAACGACCATTGACATTGTTTCTTCCACCGAAGTACACACAACAATATCTGCATTTGCCATCTCTTTTTGCACATCGTCATGACACATTTCGCCATGTACACTTATGCAATCTATATTCTCTACTTGCTTCTCTAATGCAATTCTATAGTTTTTATTCAGATCCTTACCTATTATTTTGCATTCTATTTTCTTCTGTGTCACTTTATCCAAATTTTCTATCGCCTCCACTAAAGCCATTTGGTTTTTTAGAGGTGCTATACTTCCAATTTGAACAAGTGTAATCTTGTCTTTCTCATATACTTTACGCAACGATGTTTGGTCCGGTATTCCAAAAGGTAAAACGCCTATGTTTTCAATATATGGCATATGCATTTGTACTATCTGTTTCCCTAGAGAACTTACAGCAAATACTTGAATCTTATTCAAATTATTTATACTACATAAATCGAGGTATTGATCTAATATGTTTTCAAACTGTCCCGAATGTTCATGTATCCAAAATAAGACATTCTTTCCCTTCCTTATCCTACTTGCACATAATATTGTCTGTAAAGAATTGCATAATACATACTCAAATTGATTTATCCAGCTTAATTCCACATCATCTATATACGGTAGCGACGGACAATGCCAAACATCTATGCCTTTTTCTATCACTACTTCAACTACAGCTTCATTGATAACTGGTGATGCAATCACAACCTCAAATCCTTTATTTTTCATAATCTGCGATGTATAAAACGCAGTCATGAACCCTCCAGCAAAATTTATTATTGGAACGATTGCTAAAAATTTATTCGGATTATCATCATTAATACCTTGTCCATATTTTGTAAGCACGCCTTTACTTACAACACTAAGAAATTCTTCCCAATATAATATTTTTGCTCTTGGAACATTTAATGACAACATCTGCGCCTTCATCTCTTTAGGCACAGTACTTGCTAACACAATCACATCGTATTGTAAATCAGTAATAGCATTTGGCTGTATAATAATTGATCCATCCAAACACTTTCCTTTTTTGTTTATATCATTATCTAAAAACGCAACAATCTGTACCTCTTTTGGTATGTTTTGTTTTCTTCTCTCATAAAACAGTCCTGTGCCAAAAATTACTATTCGCATAAACTACTCTTTTCTTGGAATTGCATACATTACTGTCTCCACATCAAACGGAGAATAATGCCTAAAATATAAATCATATCCTTCATAATAATCTAAAATAAGTGTGGGAATTTCTTGTACATCTTCCATTTTATGATAAACACAAATGGCTAACTTAGGATGTTGTTCTTTTATAATTTTCTCACATCCCCTTATTGCCTCTAGTTCAGAACCCTCTATATCCATCTTTATATATGTTACGTTGTCATCACCTACAATCGAATCAACTGTTGTGACCGGTATCTCAAACTCACCTTCAGAACTCTCTGTGAACATAGTTCCATTAACAAAAAAACGAAGATTGGTTTCAGACGACCACGCTCCCTTATCGATTAATGTACTATTTATACTATGTTCAGCTAAATTTTGCTTACAGATATCTAGTTGATTATAATCTGGCTCAAACGCCAGAACGTGTTTCAAATTATCTCCTATCCTTCTTTTCAATTCTAAATCAGTAAAAGCATCCCAACAGCCTAAATCAACAAAATACTCTTCTTTTAAATCCAATTGTTCTAAATCAAAATATTGATCATGAAGAAGTTTCTCTAACAATTCTCCATAATTAAATATATTAGCTTCACTCACTCCGCCAGAAACCAAAGTCTCATACATTTCCTTGTGATAAAGCCTGGATGATATTACAATCTTTGAGTCGCATTTCTTTTCAAAATACTCTTCTGTGCTAATAACTGGTAAATCTAATATGATTCCATCCTTAGGAGCTTTATCAATAAATCCTCTCCAATTGTATTCAGGATAGAATGAAACTAGTTGCTTTCCGCGATACCCACATCCGTATATATATATATCGCCCTCATTTTCTAACCAATCAAAAAACTCCTTAACTGCTTTATTTGCAGAAGCAAGATCTTTCATCACAGAAATACTTCCATTTGTTAATCCATATATAATCCGTTTCTCAAAAATTTCTTTAGATGAATCATCTATAATATGATTATATATTCTAGTAATTTTCTCGCTATCTAGTCTCATAACTCATCCTTTCCTTAATCGCTCTTCGTAAACTAGTCTTAATTTCTGTATACCTTCCTTTTCTCTATCGCTTTTCCATGCTCCTTGTTCATAATGAACTGAAAGAGTTTTTTCAGAGAAGCAATCTCCCATATTAAACAGAGTAATAGGAGACATTACTTCACTTGGATACAGCACTATATTATTTATCTTCTGATATCTGTTTTCAATCGAAAAACCATATTTTTCCATAGCTTTATTTAATATCCAATGCCCTGGCTTTTTTACATTTCCCGAGCCTTCAGAATATAATTTGTTGTACATTTCCAATATTTCTTCCAATATTAGGTTATTTGGTATACTTCCAAATCCACATCCATTATTTACTCTACTAGAACAACCCATATTGAAAAATGCTTTATCATTCAGTAATATATCCAAGCTCTTCAATACCTTTACATCTGTGTCTAAATATATACCACCAAATCTATTAATAATATCTATTCGAACATAATTAGATGCAAAACTATATTCCTTTTTCCTTAAAGCTTCATTAAAATATGCGTTTTCTGTTGAATAATTACTCTCATTCCATTCAGAAATAATATAATCGGGATTGTTTTCTTTCCAACTCTCTATATTATCTTTATATTCTTTTGGTAATTCATTACCTCCAAACCAAATATAATGTATATGCTTGGGTATTTGAGGCGAACCTTTCGAAAAATGAAATTCACTTGATTCTTCTTTAGTATTGCGTATGAATGGTTCTATAAAGCATTCCATCCCATCAATCATTTCTATTGAATCCATTTGAGCAAGCAGCTCTGCCGCATAAAATGGAGTGGAAATAAAAAGAATATTATTTCCGTCTAAATTTTTCTTTAATATTTCTAAAAATTTTTCTATAGAACAAATCTCTATAGTCTTATCATTTATTGTAAACTCACCCCAATTGCTGGAATTGTTATCAATAACTGCTCTTACATTATTTCCCTCGGAAAAATACGCCTCGACTGCACTTTCAAAAGCTCTTCCAGCACCAAAAATATACACATTCTTGTCTGCAATATATCGCTTAAAAGCCGTCGTACTCATGTTTACTAATTTAACCATAATATATCATCTATCATTTCTAAACATTTATTTTCTTCAAACATACATAAACGCCCGTTTTTACTAATTACAATGAATACCGCTCAATCATGCTCTTATTTAACTCAATCAATTCGTTTGCATAGTAACTATCCATACACTCAACATCTTCTACATAAATAATCCCACCTTGTTCATGCACCTCTCCCTGCTTCAACAGTTCAGGATAAATAAAAGCCTCCACTTTATCTATCCCATTATGCAACAAAATGACCATTCGATGAAAACCGTCTATTATTTTATAATCTTCTAATAATGAAATTGGTCTATTCATAAACCCATTTTCATCAAAGCTTCTTATCAATTCTTTAAACTTAGCAAGTCTGCTGAGCGCAGTCTCATGCGAACAATGCAGTTCCATAAAAGCCATGTACAAATCATCGCCATCAGTCCTTTTCCCGTAATATTGTTCCAGAACCATGTAGCGAGCTGCCATTGCGTAATTATCTTTATTGGCTAAATAAACTTCCTTTGTCGAAACCGTTTTCTTCTCAGGCTTACCTAGCATTAATTCAAATAAATGTGGATATATCCATATACATTTATCATAATTGTATTGATTTAAAGTGGACTGTATGTCATTTTTAATTGATTCATGCACAGCTAAAATAACCAATTTATCTTTTAAATCAGCGGAGTCCACAGGGCTTATCTCATGACCATCAATTCCTTCGGAATCTCCCTTTGTAGTCACAAACCCTTGAAACTTTCCAAGTAGTTTCCTCGTTTTCAATGCCTTGTATACTATTGATGCCACATACCCGGCACCATATATAACATAATCTTGGTTTTGCAACAAATTGACTATTTCTTCTGTGGTCATCGTAACCTACAATCCCTTCTTGCTTCTACAATTAATGAAACAAAACAATAACTAGGATATTATAACATAAGTTCACATACAAATCGAATTTGCTGTATTTCTATTTTTTATCTTGCCCATTTTGCCACGTTAATTGCCACTAACTTATAATAGCAGCTATGTTCATGCGCTTTTTTAATCAGTTTTACTCCTAACTCAAATCTTAATCTATTATCATTGAGCACTCTAAGCACATTTAGTTGGCTACACCCTACCAATAAAGATATTTCTTTTATACTATAGTAACTTCCATCACACATTAGATTAATAATCCGATTTAATAAATTATCTATCATTCAAGCTCACCCCCCTTCCGTTTATTCTTATAAAAACACATTAGCAGATTTTAAAAAATAGTTTCCCCCCTCTGGGGTAAATAATATTCTACCTAATTTTTATTTAGCACGAGCATTATTATCATGTATTGAATCATCCGTTTATGTTAAATATATATAAAAAACCCCAGAGCATCTATGCTCTGAGGTTGCATAACTAATTTTACAACTGCTGGCTTGCTTCGTATTCAGCCAAAACTTCTTCAGTCGGTCCAATTTTTACGAACTGACTATCATTTATCCATAAAACTCTATCACAAAACTTCTGCAATGTATTTGTTGCATGAGATACTATAAGAACTGTCCTGTCGGATTTAATCAGCTCCTCCATTTTAGCAAATGATTTCTGTCTAAAATGTTCATCACCAACAGAAAGGACCTCGTCTACAAGCATAATATCTGTATCTAATATAGCTGTTACTGAAAAGGACAACTTCGAATACATACCAGATGAATACGTACGTACTGGTCTATCTATAAACTCTCCCAATTCGGAAAATTCTATAATCTCATCCATATGTTCTTTCACATAGTCAAGTGTACATCCCAAAAGCATACCTGATTTTAATATGTTTTCGCGTCCAGTATTATTGGCATTAAATCCTATACCTATTGCCATAAGAGAAACTCGATTTCCATGGGTATCAATCACCCCTTCATCAGGCTGAAAAATACCTGCAATAGATCTAAGCAATGTGGTTTTGCCCGAACCATTTCGTCCAACAATACCTATTACCTCTCCCCTCTTTACTTCAAAGGAAACATCATTTACTGCACGATATACATTCGCTTTTTTCACTCCACCCTTCCGCAAGCTCTTGGCCAACGACATGTGGGAAATATCTCTATAATCTATACTAACGTGATCGACCGTTAATGCTATTTTATCACTCATATTAAATCACCTTTACATATCCATTTTCATTTTTGTACACAATATGGATTCCTATGTAACAAATCAACAAACTTAATACCGACCACAGTATTAATAATGGCACATTGGCAACCATATTGTACAACAATGCATTTCTCATGGAATCAATAAATACCGTACATGGATTGATACACAACATAACACTGTTTAATGGTGTTGGTAAAGTAGGAATTACATCAAAGAATATACCTGTTAAAAACATCGCCATCTGAAGCAAAATTCCAACAGCGTAGCTTAAATCGTCTATAAATACTCCATAGTGAAGTAATATCATTCCTGCTCCAAACGCAAATAAAAACATAAGCAAATATGCCGGAATAATATAGAATATTGATAGTCCTATATGTACCTTGAATATCGCAAGCATTACTAGCAGTACACACAATGAGAATAACAGTTTTATAAAGTTAAGGACCATGTTTGTAATTAACAAAACATATTTGGGTACATAAATCTTTGTAACTATATCTCTATTATTTCTGACACATTTAACACTATAATTAATAATGTGGTTGAAGTAATTCCACATAAGCAATGCAGAAAATACAAAGGTTGCATAGTTCTGTACATCATTACCCATTACATTGCCAAATACAATTACATAAACAAGCATATTGAAAAATGGTTCCAATATCCACCACAAACGGTTTAGATAAGAATTTGCAACTTCGGCCTGAAGGTCCGCTTTTGCAGCAAAAATCATATACTCGCGATATTTTATCAAATCTGAACAAAATCTTTTAATCTCAAAGATAGGGCCATGATTATCTCTATTATCAGGATCAAATTTTTCCTCGGCAGCATTTATAATTATCCAAAGCAACAACATAACACCCAAAGCTACCTCGGCCAACAATAATCGCTCCATTAAAGCTGTCTTTGAAAGCTTGCGAATCATTTTAACAGCATCATTATTAAAGTACAAGCCATCTTCGCCCACCTCAGCATATTTCCACATTTCGCCTATTCGTATTTTCCCAACCGCAACACTGTCAAAGTAGCGATAAAGTCTTATCTCGCGAATATTGTCTGGATTAATTTGTGGAAGTTCGACGACAAAATCTTTAAGTGTCATCAACTCTTCTGGCGCCAATGTCTTCTCTACTGTATTTGGATTGGCATCTACTACAACTTTAATTGGCTGATTTGGAATAGGATAAACAGCAGCAAGTACAACTGTTGCTGCAAAAATTATCCATAATATAATTTTAAAACTGTGAAATAACTTTTTTTTGTTACACATAATCTATAATAACCCTTTTTCTATTAATGCTTTTATCTTGGTAGAGCTAGTCTGCTCTGTATATGGGAAAAACTCAATTGTTGAACCATGCTGTTCCAGCCACTCCTTTTGCTCGAGCCACCATGGATTGTCTGCATAATCGCTACCACAAAACTGCACGTCATAATGATATTTTTGAAATGCTTCAACAATTCCACAATACTTGAAAGGAGTCACAAAAACCTCATCAACATATTTGCAAGACTTCACACATTCTACTCGCTCGTCAACAGGTATAAAAGGCTCCCTGTGTTTTCTTTCTCTAACATATTCATCAGAAGTAACAGCTACTATCAAATAATCGCACTGCTCCTTAGCACGCCTAAACATATTAATATGGCCAATATGATATAAGTCAAACACACCAGACAGATATCCAACATGATATTTCTTTTTGCTCTCAACACAATCACTGTTGGTAATTACATTTTGTCTACCTGGATATATATAATTTGCATCATATATTCCAAAATCTTTTATCCCCAAATTTAAAATCTGCGAAATGATATCTACGCAATTTTTTACGCAAACAATTATTTTATAGTCTGAATCCTGAGTCAACATTTCTGGCCCTGTAACATTAAAGCCAAAGAACGACTCACCTCTTTTTTCTGGGTTGTTATCAATCACACCCACAATGTTTAGTTCGTCCTTGTAGAACCACATAAACTTATCTGCCCATTTTCCAGTGCCCCAGACATATATTTTTTTGCCCTCAGTATCTTCAAAACAGTGTCTTGTTCTATCTGCGACACATACATCCTGTAACTGAGATAAAAAAGGTTGACAATTTGTTTCAAAGAGGTTTTTCCAGTTTTCGCTAATCTGTTGAACTGTAACCATTTTGTCACTAGCGTAATCCCCTAGCCCATTAATAAAATCGCGCTCCAACTTTGATATAGCCTCTATTTTACGAGATATACCATATCTATCAAATAATTCTCTATCTGTAACCAGTGATTTATCTATTTCTAACTTTTCAAATAATATCAATATAGTACGATACATCATCAGATTTGCTGGAATACTATCACCAACAAACTCCTGATCAAATACGATATATCTGCCATTTTTGTAGAAAGCATTTAACGGTACCAAATCGATAAAACCTTTTCTAAGAATAGGTCCTAGTTCTCCATCTTCAACAACATCTGAAGAGTTGCAAATGAGCTCATAAAACTTATCCAATGCATCCAAAAAGGCTGTCTTATCCATATAAGCCAGCTCTACTAAATAATCCGTAGCAATAACAGCATCTACATATTTTGATGACAAAATATTTCCCTCTAACGTATAATCAACCACGTCTATTCCACGAGATTTTAAATAGTTTTGATTATCTAAAAGCGTGATTAGAGTTTGCTTTCCTTCATCAAAATACGCTATTTTTTCTACTATATCTGAAAAGCATCGTGTAATTGAAGCCCTTGCTTCATCGCGTTTGAAAGAAATAGTTGCAGATTGCACATCGCAAAAATCCTGATTCTTTGTGCATTCTATAAAAAATGCGTTTGCAAATTGATGAAATGCACCATTTTCAATTAGATCATCACACAAAGCATTTTCTCGGTTAAAAATCTTGCTGGTATTGTTGTATTCAGGCTGATATCTGACCTGCATGCTTTCATTAGGAATATAGTTTTCTGAAAAAATCAATTGTGCACTATCAAGATTTGGAAACACCGAAAAAAATCTGGTTGAAAAACCACTTTCAGTCAACATTTCCCTGTAATTACTCTTTGAATATTTTGCCACATCAAAAACGTCCCCACAAAATCTGGAAACTGCTAGTCTATTTCTAGCCATAAGTATAAACTTGCCATCATTCTTCAATAACATGGCAATGTTATTTAGTACCCCCTTTGCATCGTCGCAATAATCAAGGGTATTGTACATAAAAACATAATCAAACTTCTTGTTCTCTTTAACAAACAGGTCGGTTGAATAAGGACTGAAATCGTCACCAATAATTACATCAATATTGTTGTAACGAACAATATCTAATAGTCCATTTGGCATATGAATACATAAAGCACTTGTATCTGGTCGTAAATCATACCAAGCCAATATTCCGTCTCGTTGTAACCACTCATTAGGGTAATCTTTATTACGTTTCATTTGCCTCTCTCTTTGCTACATATAATCTTCAACTGTTTCAATATGGAACTTCACTTCGTTTGGTGCAATAATCTTTCTTTCTGGAATTCCAAAAGCAATACACTTATTTCTAACTTCATTAAAGGCAGCAACATCTGCTATTGCAATAATTATATAGTCGAACTCTGTCTTTGGTATTCTGTGCATAGGCTGCACTTCTATTCCACCATATTTCTTGCCATAAGAATTGGTATCAAACCATGCCACTACATCAAGACCATTGATGTCTATTATGTCTTTATAACATCTTTTACCTAATCTTCCGGCACCATAGATAGCCACTCTCTGATTTTCAAGATTTAAACCGTTTGGTATTCTCCAGCCCTTATAAACTGCATCAGGTATATACTTGAATCCCCATACTTCTAAAGATGCATTGTTGATATATCTAGCCATAAAGTAATGAGCCTGACGAGTCATTACAGTGTCATTTCCAAAAACCTTTAGCAATTCGTCATGTAAAATAGAAGCGTTGTACATATATTTGACATCACGCTTGCTGTGGCATTCCGACTCATCATGGATTCTATAATGATAATCACAACAGTCGCAAATATATACACGATTTGCCTTATATAACATTGAGAATGTACACAATACATCTTCCGCATCAAATATTTCTGGATTCAAATCAATTAAACTTGATAGGATGTTCTCTCTTCTAAACAACTTGCCCGGCAAATATTGCAATACACCAAACAAGAAATCTTCTGCCGAAGGATAATAAATCATATTCGGATGTAGTTCATTTCTTAGTTTTTCGTCTATATATAGTCCTGAAGCAATCTTGTTTCTTTCTACATATGTTACTCCAGGTGCAAAATTCTCATGTGAAAGATTACCACACACAACATCGGCATTATATAGATTTGCCTCTTTATACATGTTTTCCACATAGTTTGACTCAACCCAGTCATCTGAATCTACAAAGCAGATGTATTTACCCCTTGATTCGCTAACACCATATAATCTTGCTGGAGTGACCCCAGAATTTTCCTGGTGTAACACACGAACATTTTTATAATCCTTGGCATAATCGTTGCAAATTTCAAGGGAATTATCAACTGAACCATCGTCAACCAAAATAATCTCTGTATTTTCTAATGATTGTTGCACTAGACTATCGATACATTCTGACAAATATTTGCTTGCATTATATACAGGAACAATCACAGAAACATCATAGCTATAATCATTTGGATACTTCATAAAATATTCAAATACATGAATTCTGCTTTCATCCGCACCATTATTTACGAGTGTTTTCTTGATTTCTTCGTAATGATTCTTGTTAGCCAAAATAATATCGCGCCCAGCAAAATCTACGTCGGCATATTTTTTAACTACCCGTTCCTTTCCTTCGACAATAAACGAGGCTTCTTTTGCATCACATATATCAACTATACCATTGATATCCTTTATAGCATCATACTCTATGACTCTTTTACCCAACACACCTGCAGAAGCAAGCACAACATTGCCTTTTGATAAAATAGCATCCAGTTTTTCAAAATCAGTTGTTATTTTTTCATAATCAACCTTTGAAAGCAAATATTCTCTTATCTGATTCCTCAAAAACTCAGGACAATATTTTTTATTGTTTCTTGCAATGTATTCTTCTTGAATTTCTTCAAAAATATAACAAGAAAACATCGCACGAGCCATGTCTGTCAATCTATCGTAATTCCAAAAATAAGATGAATACTTTTTTAAATGAATCTGCATCATAATGTTGCTAGAAACACCTCTTTCTCGCAACTGACTCTCTATCCATCTCCATTCATCTGCAATCATTTTGTACTTCTTCTGTGACTTTACAGATGAATCTGCATTATCCGTTCTATATTTATAAAATGCTTTGTTAATATACTTGACTCTGTTTGCATATACATGGGTAAAAACGGAAAACCCTGTATCTTGAAAAGATGCCGCAGGTGATTCATGAAGCTTTATCTTGTTATCTCTAACAAAATCTGTCCTGTACAATCCTGTCCAAATACTAACAGAAATCATATTCAGCAACTCTTCATGCTCTTTAAAATCAATAATCTGATCATAATATGTAGGATCCCACATATTATTCATGTGGTTAAACACAACTTCCTTGTCACCATCAATTTTAAACTCAGCAAAATCTGATTTTACAAAATCCAGTTGATTTTCTTCAACCTCTCCAAGTAATGTTTTAAGCATATCTGGCATTATATAGTCATCTGAATCTACGATTGCCAGATAATCACCCTTTGCCTCTGCTATACCTAAATTGAGCTTGTAACCATAACTACCATTTGGATCTAATATATGTCTGATTTTGTTAGTCTGATTTAAGTACCCTTTAATAATATCTGTAGTTTCGTCCGTGCTACTATCAATCGCAAGTATTTCTATATCATCATAAGTTTGATTTAAAATACTATCGATACACTGTTCAATATACCTTTTTGTGTTGTGGACTGGTAAAATTACTGAAATCATATTTATTGCTCCTCGAAATAACTTGAATTAACAATCAAAGCAAACATTTGCCCTGAGTTTATATTATAACGTATATTACAAAATTTTTACATATAAAATATTTTGCTGCTACTAGTGAGAAAAAATCCACCCTCCTCATTACAGAGAAGAGTGGATAAAATCCATACTAATCTAACTTCAACAACATACTTGCTATCTTTTTACTTGCATCACCATTAAACACAAGCCCCATTTGATTGTACATCTCATCCAGATTCTTAGAATAGCTTGTCTCATCAAATGCCAATATATCCTCTTCTAATTCGTCATTATTATGTGATAGTGGAAATGGCATTTTTAAGTCAAATGCTGGTGTTATATCCTTATTGTTGCCTATTGCATGCCTATCATCTTCTACCAGGTTCCACATTAACTGTCCCCGGTCATTGGCATATTTTTGAACATCGTCTGCGTACAAAAACACTGGCATCCAGGTAAAACCTGCCTCAAAGCATGCGCTGGAATAATCCGTTATATATGCATCCATTGCCGCCAGAATTTCATACATATCGTCCGCCTGGCTTTCATTTATGATTCGTCCCTCTAAAGCAGGATTATGATAATCCTCAAATGTTGGGGCAAGCTGTGGATGTACTCGCACACACAGATACCAGTCGCCACCAAATTTTTTAGTCAAACTATCAAGTAATCTCTCAAAATCGATAGTCCAAACCTCTGAGAATACAAATCGCTTACCGTCCTTTGCTCCCTCCCTAAATGTAGGTGCATACATGACTATTTTTGCATTCTCAGGTAAATCGTGCTTTGTTCTAAATGCCTTTTTGATTTCTAGTCTATTACCAAATAGTATATCGCATCTAGGTGCCCCTGTTTTTACATAATCCCCGTCATATACTAATCCCTTAGGAGATACATCTTCGCACCATTTAGAATCTATTACAAGACCATCTATCATGTCGGAATCATTCTTGCTAACAAGATATGCCATCTTTGAAAAGCCACTGCCTCGCCACAATCCGGTACATTTAATACCGATGGTATAGTGGTTCACATTTAGATAATACTGGCCCTTGCGCTTAACAGTCCCATATGGTTTACGATAGTTATCAATCCAAACCTTGGAACGAGTCAACCAATACGCTCTACTCCACAAAGTGTTAGGCACCTTCTTGATATAATCCGGAAACTCCTTACTCATATCATTTACAAACCATACAAACTCGTAGTCTGGGTTTTGCTCATGCATTTCCTGAACCAGATATTTAGGGTTACAACCAAAGCCGCCTTTTCCTTCAAAAGTACAGACGGATACCAGATTCCTTTTTACAGGAAACAGCCTGCACATATAAAAGCACAGACTGTTTAACGAAGCTTTAAGTTTTCTATATCTTATATACTGCTTTTCTGTCATTTAATCATTGCCCCTTTGAGCCAAAAACTTCTCCATAATATCGGCAAGTGCAATGGACTCACCTCTTGTAAGCATATATATATTTGGAGAAACATTTTCATCAGAATTGCGCATATTCGCAACTGCTTTAGTAAATTCTGCTATCTCATAACGAATACCCTTGCCCAAAAACTTGGCAGAATAATTATCTATCTTTGTGGCATCCTCATAGCGCACCTCAAACTGTTGAGTCAACCACCATGGCGATGGTGCTAATATATAGCCCTTAGTACCTGCCACAATCAACGCACCCTCAGTCTTTACTGTTACACCATTTTTGGTGGTAGCTAGTGCATTATCATAAGTAAAGTGAACCTTAGTGTAAGCATCAAGTCCATTAGGTAGTTTTACACTCTCAAATCTAACATCCTTGTAATCTTTACCCAAGAGCTTAATAACCGCCATAAGACAATAGCTACCAAACTCTGTAAGAGCTCCACCATATTTCACGTCCTCAGTCTCACGCATTCCTGGAGTGGTTATACGCGAAAAGCTTGCTTCCACGTCACAAATATCACCTATAATTCCACTGCGTGCTACGTTTATCAGCTGATTAAAGCCTGGACAATAAGCTGTCTTGATAGCCTCCATCAGTACTACATTATTTTTCTTTGCCAAATCAAAAAGCTCCACTGCATGAGCTTTCTTAAGCACCATTGGCTTTTCACATAGTACATGCTTTCCTGCAAGTATAGCCTGCTTTGCATACTCATAATGTGTCTCATGAGGTGACGCTATATAGACAGCATCAACCTTTTTCAGGAACTCCTCATAGTTATTAGACCAAAAAGCAAGCTCATGCTTTTCCATAAATGGCTTAGCATGATCATCATGTGGATTAAATACGCCAATTGCATTGGCACCACTTACAAGCTTTATCTCGCTTGGGAAACGCCCAGCCACACGGCCTGTTCCAACGATACCGATTTGTATTACAGGGCTACGGTCCGTACGTTTAAGAGTAGATGACACATCCTTAGTGCGAGGCAAATACACCACCTTGCAATACTGCTCGATATAATCAAATGCCCCCACCCAGTCTGAACCTACTGTAAATATATCTACACCATATCTTTGGATATCCTCTATTTTCTGACCAGCATGATCCTCGATAATGATTTCATCAACAAATCCAGAGGCACGTACATTGTCTATTCTAGTTATTAATGAATCTACAACGTTAAGCTTTCCTCTGCTAAGGTCATATTGCTCTGTAGTGATACCTACTATTAAGTAATCACCTAATTCTTTGGCGTGTTTTAACAAATTGTAATGGCCTTGATGAAACAAATCAAAGGTTCCATAAGTAATAACTTTTGTCATTATAATCCCTTTCAAAAATTATTCTGGTAATTGTAATATCCACAATTGGTCTCCAGCATTTCTAGCTGTAGGCCTGTATGGCAATGCGGATGATTCAAACTGTATATATAATCCCTTAGGTGTCCATAGTATCTGCTCTGGTCCCTCTGGTAAATGCCAACTATTGTTTGGCTCTAAGAACTCTAGTATATCATCACTATAAGAAAATTGCATCAGACGACCATCGTACATCTCATAACCCTGGGTTAAAAGCATGTCCTTTGTACCATCAGCCTTTTCTCTAAACGTCACACCCTGTATTCTGTCTGGTATGGTCACTGTAGAAACCAACTGTGGGTTAGTTACATCTGATATATCAAATTTTTCTAACGCTCCATTGCCACCATCGCAATAGCTGCCAACATAAAGCATTCCATTGTCTATGGCAAGAAAGCTTGCCACATGGCCACCTGCAGCATTGTAAAGTCCAGCATCAAACTGTGTCACCATCTGACCATCAAATGTGCCATCAAGTATTGGATTCATTGCAAAAGCATATACCATACCTTCTGGTCCTGTAGTCCACAGAATATCGTTTGTGCTGTCATATGCTATACCTCCCATGTGAGCTATAAATCCCATATCCACAACTCGCTGAAGGTTGCCGTTCAAATCCATTACATAAAGGATACTATTATACTGTCCACTAGAGCTGTATGCTGCTGCAATCAGGTTGCTAGGTGTCTTTGTGAAGCCCTGCCAAATCATATCTGCACACTGCTCTGGTAAGTTTTGCTCATACAGGCCCGGCATCACATGTGACCATATACAGTTGTCAGCAACAAAGCTATATTCTGGATGACTGGCCACCATAGCTATTCCCGATTGATTGGTGCATACGCCATCTACGCCCATTCGATACATGTTTTGAATCTGCTGGGCACTGTCAGGTGTAAATACAAACACCTTGCTGTCTGCTGCATGTATAGCATTTACAAGAGCAGTTGTCGCATTCTCTGCGTAAATGCCATAATACTCAGCCGGAGTATCGATAAGTATTGATGTGTTTCCAACCATAGTGTTACAAAGCACAGGCACACTAGCGTCTATAGCTTTAAACTGCTGCAAATAGCTATAATTAAAGGAAGCATATACCACTCTATCATGCATTCCACTAGCCTCTATCATGTCATAGATAGCCTGTACAAAACCATCTGCTTCACCAATATCCTTTAACTCCAGATATATCTTTACATCATCGTCTTTAACTAAATCCAAAAGCTCCTGCAACTTAGGAATACGAGTATCTGCATAATCATCTGAAAACCACTTTCCAAAGTCCATCTGGCAAAGCTCATCATAAGTATAGTCCGATATAGTGCCATTTACACCAGTTATTCTTGCCAAATCATTATCATGAAAGAGAACCAGCACATTGTCCTTCGTCAGCTGTACATCGGTCTCTATCCAATCTACGCCAAGCTCCATGGCATATTTAAATGATGGCATAGTGTTTTCAGGTGCCACAGCCGGATAACCTCTGTGACCGATAACATCCATCTTTTTTCTGCTATCATCCACAGTATCAGGTAATCCATCAGCAAAATACCATGAATCGCCATTGTCATGGAGTTGATAACCCATGTTTTCGGATGTGTTTATGCTACCATCGCTCATAACAACATATGGCATATAACCAACCAGACCTTCAGAAGTCACTTGCAGATTTGCAGCCGCCTCCTGCTCCTGTTCAATCGCCTTTTGCTGTAATGCACGATTTCTGCCATATCCCACTGCTGTAATTAAAAGTGCAAGTGCGATAAGTGCTGCAATTGTCCTCTTTACCACCTGCTTTGGAGCAAGCTTTCCTTCATCCACCGCTGTCTCCACTTTATTAAATATAAATGGATAAATCGCCATTATATAAAATCCAAGCATTCCATAGGTAAAGAAGCCTGCATACTTAGACTCCATAAAAAGAGAAAGCATTGGGCTAACCGTCTTTAAGATTACAATCGCTGGAATGGCGCCTATTATGTAACGCGCCAACTTTCTAGTGTTGCTTCCTTCTGTAGAAAAATGCACCCATTTGCGTTCTGCATACCATCCTGCAAACAATCCCATGCCTGCCCCACAATTGCTCATACAACCATAACGAAGCATTGGAACAAAACATATCACCATTCCAACAATAGTGATAGGCAAATCGTATTTGCCCTGGTGTACATCTGCCCAATTCATAATCCTATTGGTTACCCAGATTAGTGCTATTCCTATTACAAGGGCTGTCAATACGTCCTGTGGGGTATGTACTCCCAGGTAATTTCTAGAAAACATAACCAACGCCACTATTGCCCAGCATATAATTGAAAGCAACTGAAATATTGATTTTTTATCAGTATCTGCAGTTGATTTCTTATTAATTAAGCCTGTACCAAGGACACCCCAGTTGGCTGTGGCTCTAATTGTATGTCCACTTGGAAAAGATGCATCAGTTGCTGTTGAAAGTGCAGCTTCTACCGGTGTGATTCTCGAGTCTCTAACCCAGGGACGATCTATGTTAAAAAATCTTTTGATAGTGGCACTCAAAGTACCGCCTATACCCACGTTCCATCCCATTAGGGCACCAATTCGCTTATCATAGCACCAATAAACAAAGGCCATTAATAAAAAAGTAACAAATGGTGTAGCAAGCTCTGTAATAAACAAAAAGAATTGATCAAAAATACCGCCAAATACTGTCCTTGCTTTCTGCAAGAACAACAAGTAATTAATATCCATTAACTCTATACCCCTATAGATTAGTCGTCAAAATTTATTCTCTCTTCCTCGATTACAAGCGGTCTATTCATAATTCGCTTGTTCATAGACAGTACGTACTCTCCCAAAAATCCTATAAAGAATAGCTGAAGTGAGCCAAGCACTGATACCATCATCAACACTGGATACATACCAGCTGGGAATCTGTCCCAATACATCAGCTTAAGTACCAGATATACTAAAGCAACCACTATGCTGACTAGTGAGAAGAAAAATCCTGCAATAGTGGCTATTCTAAGGCCAAGTGTAGTGTAGGATGTAAACGAAAGCATTGCTGCATCATACAATGTATAAAAGTTGTTGTGAGTTTTGCCTGCAGCTCGCTTTGCCTGTGTGTACTCCAAATCCTTGCGCTTAAATCCAAGCTCTGCAACGATTCCTCTAAGAAATGGTGTAGGGTCATTTAAGTCTCTAAGCACATCTATAAAGCTCTTGTCATAAAGGCCAAAGCCAGTAAAGTGCTCTATCTGTTCTACGTCGCTCATCTTGCGGATTGTCTTGTAGTAGCAAGAGCGAAGGAATCGCATTATTTTGTTTTCCTTGCTGGCTGTCTTGATGCCACAGACAATCTTGTAGCCCTGCTCCCACTCATGCACAAACTTTGGAATCATTTCAACCGGATCCTGGAAATCACAGCACAAGCTGATGGTACAATCACCAGTAGTCTGGCAAAGTGCATGGTATGGGGAGTTAAACTGTCCAAAGTTTTTGGCGTTAAATATTGCCTTAATCTTTGGATTCTCCTTGCAAATACCTCTAAGCAAAGGTCTTGTGTTGTCCTTTGAGCAGTTATCTATAAATAGTATCTCGTAGTCATACTGTGGTAATTCCTTGTTAAGGATGTCTACAACTGCCTTGCTGATAGGCACTACGTTTTCCTCCTCATTGTAGCAAGGAATCATTATACTAATCTTTTTCATGTAATCCTCTTTCTATATCTTGCTAGAGTCTGGCTTTACGCCACTCCACTGTGTGTTTTATTCCTTCTTCAAACTTCACCGATGGAGTAAAGCCTGTATCCTTCTTAAGCTCGCTAATATCCGCCTCAAGGTGCATCACCTGATTAGGATAATAGTCTCTCTCACCTATGCCCGGCTGGATAGATGAGTCAATAGCATCTCTAATCTGATATATATATTCTTTTAACATCTGAGTGTTGCCACTTCCGATGGTGTAAGCCTTTTTATCAACGCCCTCTTTACCTATCAGGTAAAAAGCTTTAGCGCAATCTTCTACGTATATGTAGTCCCATATCTGCTCCCCTGGTGTAAATGCAAGAAGCTCATTCTTAAGCATCGCCACAACTGCAGACATAACCATAGTGTAATCGTTGTCGCCAGGGCCATAGCAACTAAGTATTCTGCCCCAGCAGTACTCCATACCAAGCTGAGTCGCAAGTGCCTTTGTCATAAGCTGCGCACTGTGTTTTGCTATGCCATATCCTGTAACAGGATTCTTTGGCAAAGTATCGCTTAGTTTGCCCTCCACCGAGCCAAACTCGGCCTGACTGCCTGCACCCACAAACTTTTTGCAGCCCAGTTGCTTTGCAGCCTTGACTGCCTCAAGGGCCCCCTTGACGTTTTGCTCCTGCAAGAGCAAATCATTTCTGCTATCTCCATAGCAGCCATCCCAGGCAAAGTGATAAAAGATATCTGCCGACTCTATCATTTCTGACAGCTTTGACAGCTGGTGCAGGTCGCACTCAATCACCTCTACCAGGTCCGACTTTATTAAGTTATCTATCTTGCTGCTATTTGGGCGCACAACTGCATACACCCGGATGCCGTCTCTGGCCAACTGCCTTGCCAGCTCCGAGCCTATCATGCCTGTTGCACCTGTAATAATAGCTTTTTTGATTTGTAATGTACTCATAGGATTCTATTATAACTGATAAATGGAAGGAGTCATAAACTCTATATCCAGCTCTTCCTTTATCTTGTCTATCTCTGCCTTGATTGCCTGGTTGCGGGCCTTGGCATCCATGGCAAATTTGTGCTCTAGTTCCTGGTCGTAATAGCTCACGCTATAGCTCTCTTCGTAGCCATCCATACCTGCTATTATAACCTTCTTGGCTCCTAAACCTCTAAGCAGTCTAAGGAGCATTACGCCTGAGTTATCCACCAGATTGCCATTCTCCACAGCAAAGTGTTCAAAGGATACCTTGTAGTCTGAATCTGCATCAACATTGCTTGTGACAATGGTCTTGGTGGTAGAGTCTGTCTTGATTTTCCTAAAACGCTTCATGTTGTTAGAAAAGACATAATCAACATTATACCCTACTGGCATAAAATTTACAGCAATCCTGACAACCTCTGTTTTTTCCTGAATCTGCTGCTTGTATTTCACGATGCTGTTTCCTGGTGCAATCATAAGTATTGTCTTGCCATTTAAGGCAGCTTTTAGCTTATCCAGTTGAGCCGCATCATCGAAAGGCTTGCATAGGTATGACTGGTAGTATTTTTCCGCCTTGTCCTTTGAAAAGAATGCCTTGTCCTCCTCGGAAATGGAATCCAGCAACAGGTCGAAATCCTGCACATTTAATGTGTCTTTATTCTCCATGTAGACCGCATAGTTTGGATGACAGTGCTTTGAAGCAGAAAGATAAAATGGCAACGAGTATCCCCACTGCTTTTTCTTGTAAATGTCTGTCAGATATTCATCCATTATTTCTAACATTGGCCCAACATCATAGCTGGTGCCGTAGTTTTCATTCATGTACTCGGCAAAAAGCTCCAGGTTGAGATTGCCTGCACCTCGCCCCATGCCAAATACGCAGGCATCTATAATCAAATCTCTTTCAAGCTGCTTTTCCACAAGAGCCTCTGCATTACCAAATGCCTGCTGCAGATTGTTGTGAGCGTGGTAGGCAAGCACGATGTCTGGTGCCATATTGGCATCTGCCAGCTGACACAAGTGTAAGAACTGCTTTCTCTTGATTAGCCCAAAGCTATCCACAATAGACATGGCAAATGGATTTAGCTGGTTAAACCTGTTTATACCTGCTATAAACTCCTCATCGCTATACTGGTCAGTCCCTACAAAGTTGACAGAGATAAAATATCCCAGCTCCTGTATGTGTTTGCAGTACTCATAAGCTTCATCTATTTTGTTTTTCTTAAAAATCACCCTGATGCCATCGATAGATGTGCCATCATAAGGACTGATGCGCTCCAATGGGATTGGATTGCTCATATCAAGCATACCCAGATATTTTACTTTTTCATTCTTTGGAGCAATGATTTCAGCAAAGCTTTCAACATCCGGGAATAGAGAGCTGTCTTCATCATTAACATCACCCTTTAAAAATCCCACTTCAAGCATTTCTATGCCGGTCTTTACAATCTTGCTGCAAAAGCCCTGCATTATCTCTTTGCCAAAGTTGAAATCATTTATGTAGCCGCCGTCCCTTAAGGTGCAATCTAATAGATAAACATTTCTCACAAACTATATCTCCTCTACCATAGGAACAATCATAATCTTTTCTAACTCTTCACGAGGTAAAAATGGTGCCAGATCCTCTAATGGAGGACTTACCAATGTGCCGTCAGGAAGCCTCTTGGTACTGCTCTTTGGCTCCCACACCTGCTTGGTGTCTGTAAATATCTCGCAAAACAGTGGTCCCTCTGTAGCAAGGGCTTGGTCCACCACTTCCTTCATCTGCTGGTTGCTGTGTGCACTTAAATACTGATATCCAAATGCTTCTGCCAGCTTTTTAAACTCTGGAAATGACAAGTCCCCTGACTCCTCGCCAATACCAACCTTGCAGTGGTCACTAAACAGGTTGGTCTGAGTAAGTCTGATTGAATGATAACCACTGTTGTTTATCAAAAATATCTTGATAGGAAGTCTGTTGGTAATAATGGTCTGCAGCTCCTGAAGATTCATCATTATACTGCCGTCGCCCTCAAGACAGATAGTTGTTCTCCTGCCTCCGCCAAGACAAGTACCTATGGCAGCCGGCAAGCCATATCCCATGCTGGCAACCGCACTATTGTTGGCCATTCTGCTTCCCTTTTGGATTCGGTAAGCCTGATTGCCTACCACACAGCAGGCCCCATTTGAAACAGCTGTAAGGCTGTTTTCTGGCAATTTACTGCTCAGGTAATCTATAAAGGCATATACATTGGCTGTGGAACCATTTTCCTGCCAATGCTTTTCCTGAACTACAGGATAATTAGTCCTCCAGCTGATACATGTATCAATCCATGCTGTATCTGTAAATACTTTTCCGCCATCGATGTTTCTATCAATAGCCGTAAGGAAATCCTTGGCATCGGCCCATATTGGCATCTCCACGTGAAGTGTTGGCTTTTTTAGCTCAGCCTTGTCGATGTCTACCATGATGACCTCTGCTTCCCTTGCCCAGGTCTTCCAATTGTAGCCCACCTGCCTTATGGAAATACGGGTGCCCACAGCAAGAATCAAATCTGCGTTTTGGATAGCCCAGTTGCCTGGTCTGTCACCCATGTTTCCTGCGCGGCCTGTATATAAAGGATTGTCGTTTTCAACTAAATCAACTGCATTCCAGTATGTAACAATAGGGATGTTTAGCTTATCTGCCACCTGCCTAAATATGTCGTAGGCTCCTGATAATCTAATGCCATAGCCAGCATGAAATACCGGACGCTTGGCATTTTTAATCTTGTCTATTACCTGCTTTGCAACCTCATCAGAAACTGCCTGTGGTAAATCCTTATCGTCCTCTGCAGGGTTATACCCTTCAAGGTCGTCAGTCTCTATAATCATTCCCTGATAGTTAACCGGTATATCAATCCATGATGGGCCTGGTCTACCAGTCTTCGCAAGATGGAGCGCCTTTTCAAGAGCATAACGAATAGTCTTTGGGTCCTCTATCATAGTGGCATATTTTGTCATAGGCTCTACGGATTTGACAATGTCATATTCCTGGTCGCCCATGGCTCTAAGTGGTGTCTGCGTATACTGAAGAGCATACCTTGCTGTAGTGTCATGACGCACCTGTCCCGAGATGATAAGCATAGGAATAGAATCTAGCCATCCTCCGAGCACACCTGTAAGGGCGTTGGTGCCTCCTGGTCCTGTTGTAACACATACAGCTGCTATTTTATTGTCAAGCCTTGCGTAGGCCTCCGCTGCAATAGCACAAGCCTGCTCATGGTGGTTGTAAGTGACCTTTAATCCCTGATGATGGCCAAGGGCATCATTGAGATGCATGGCCCCGCCGCCTACCACCGAAAAAACATCTGTTACTCCATTATCTACTAAAAAATTTGCAACGTAATCTGCTAATCTAATTTTCACGAAAATCTCCTGGTCGCCAAAATACTGGCTTTATTTTTCTACGGCCTCAGTAATTACTTGAGCCATGTAATCTATCATTGCATCTGTCATTCCCGGATATACACCTACCCAGAATGAATTGTTCATTATGAACTCGGTATTATCTAAGTCGCCTACCACTCTATATCCATCTTTCCCCCTCATCTGGTCGAAGCAAGGGTGCTTAATAAGATTTCCTGAGAAGAGTAGTCTTGTTTGGACATTGTGTTCCTCGATGTATTTTGTAACATCATTTCTCTTCACGCCAGTTTCTGGCTTTACAGAAATGAGGAAGCCAAACCAGCTTGGCTCAGAGTTTTCAGCTGGTACTGGAAGTATGAGCTTATCTGCCGCTGGAGAATTTGCCAAAGCATTATAGAGCCTATCCCAGTTGTGGCGGCGTCTTTCAATAAAGCCTGGAAACTTCTTGAGCTGCTCAACACCAACTGCAGCCTGCAAATCAGTAACCTTAAGATTGTATCCAAAGTGGCTGTATACATACTTGTGATCATAGCCCTGTGGAAGCTGACCATACTGACCATCATATCTATGTCCACAGAAGTTGTCCTGACCTGATGGGCAGATGCAGTCGCGACCCCAGTCGCGGAATGAAAGAATAAGACGATGCAACTGTGGGTTGTTGGTATATACACATCCACCCTCGCCCATTGTCATGTGGTGTGGCGGATAGAATGAAGATGTACCTATGTCGCCCCATGTACCTGTGAACCGAGTCTCACCATCGATTGTGTACTTGGTTCCAAGGGCATCACAGTTGTCCTCCACAAGCCAAAGGTTATTCTTGTCACAAAATTCCTTTACAGCCTTTAAGTCAAATGGGTTGCCAAGTGTATGAGCAATCATAACAGCCTTGGTCTTTGGGCTAAGGGCTGCTTCTAACCTGGTAACGTCTATGTTGTACTGTGGCACTGTAACATCAACAAACACCGGTACAGCACCATACTGAATCATAGGGGTAACAGTTGTAGGGAATCCTGCTGCAACAGTGATTACCTCATCCCCTCTTTTAATCTGTCTATCGCCGAGCTCTGGAGCTGTAAGCGCCATAAAGGCAATTAGATTTGCCGAAGAGCCGGAGTTTACAAGGTGTGCAAACTTAACACCTATCCACTTGGCAAATTCCTTTTCAAACTCATCTGAAAATCTGCCTGTAGTAAGCCAAAAATCAAGCATTGCATCCGTAAGGGACTGCATCTCCTTTTCATCATATACACGGCTTGCATAGCTGATACGGTCACCTGGTTTAAAGTCTGCCTTTGACTCCTTTGGCTCCTTAAAATCGTGGTAATACTCTGCCACCATTGCTTTTATTTGTTCTCTAGCCTCTGCTTCGTTATTCCAATTTGACACTGGTAAATACACTCCTTATAACACGCAAAACGACGAACGTACTTTAACAGATTAACTGTTCTTTCCGCTCGCCTATTAAAATTCTATTTTATATTTTACAACAACTGAACTATGAATTATACCTAATTTTACCATTTAATCCATGGCGCCTTGCCTGCTTTCACCAATTTCTCTAAAGTTTCCTTCTCACGAAGGTTGTCCATACACTGCCAGAAACCCTTGTGGATGTAGCTCATCAGCTCGCCCTGCTCTGCAAGCTTCTCTAGGGGCTCTCGCTCTAGTACTGTTTCATCCCCCTCAATATAATCAAATATTTCCGGTTCAAAAACCATATATCCCGCATTTATAGGCACGCTGTCATTAATCATCTTTTCACGGAATGATTTGACTGCGTTGTCGCCGCCTATATCCAATATTCCCTTGGTCTGGTCCTTCAGTACTGCTGTAAGGGTGGCAACTTTGCCATTTTCCTTGTGGAACTCTATAAGCTTATTGATATCTACATCGCAGACACCATCACCATAGGTCATAAGGAAGGTCTCATCCCCTACATACTTTTGGATACGCTTAAGTCGTCCACCAGTCATGGTGTTAAACCCTGTGTCTACTATTGTAACCTTCCATGGCTCTACTGCAGATTCGTGAACAATAAGCTCATTTTTACCATTTCGATAATCAAAGCTTATATCACTTCTGCGAAGGAAATAGTCCGCAAACCACTGCTTTATTATCTGCTGTTTGTAACCTGCACAGATAATAAACTCGTTGTGACCATAGTAGGAGTATTCCTTCATGATGTGCCATATGATAGGCTGCTCGCCTATATCTACCATTGGTTTTGGCTTGTACATAGATTCCTCAGAAATCCTTGTGCCCAAACCACCTGCTAATAATACTACTTTCATGTTGTTTGTTATCCAATTCTGGAGTTGGATGTCCCCCTTCGAATGATTATGTTATTAGTTCTAAATGTTTAACCTATTTTGCCAGGTATTTATAAAATAAATTAGTATTGGCATCTGTAGAAAAATTCATGGATTCGAATATCTGCTCTTTTCTAGCCAGAGTCTTATCTTCTTCCTCAAAGGTTTCGCGATTTTGGATAGTGCGGATAAACTCATTGGCTGGGGTAACAGAACCAATAGCAAGCACTACTAATATTGCTATAATAAGTGGCTTTCTCTTATCTTGAAACGCTTTAATTATAGCATCTATCATCGCAAGGAACAAAACCATCTGTGCAGGAATGCAAGCGCGCATACAAAAATCTGTGCCTGCACCAATTATAACTATTGGGCATACTAGCAAAACTATCAATGCACATATATAAATAATATCATCCTTATTGTCCTTTATCGTAAATGCGATAAACGCCCCTATTTCTATTATAAGGAATAATACATACTTTAATACATTGTTATTTTGGGTAGCTTCATTCTGAGTACCGACTACAGCTCCATGTATTGCTAAAAAAGCCAACCAGACAACTAACAATACCGTATACACTATGAGTTTATGAGAAGAAAGCACATAGACTATTCTATGCCATACAAGTGCAATGTTTTTAATAATCTTTGGAGTATAAACTCTCCATGAATGATTTACTCTATAAGCTCGAATTTTCTTGGTTAATATTCTTAACAGCAATACAACAGCAGTTAATCCCACTATTCCTGCTATGATTATTGCCACTATCTTTTTAGGACTTAATTGCGCGTTATTTATGTCACCCGTATACTGTATTGCTCCATTTCCTCCAAAGAGCATTGCCAAAACAATGGTGCATATTAAACCAACTACATTTTCATAGGTGAACATCGAGTAGAAAAATGCTTTAAAAAAGCCGCTGCCTTTAGCTTGAGCAATATCTTTGCTATTTTTATATATAATACATAGTGCTATTGGAAACAGTCCTACCATAGGAAGCGGAGCCGAAAGAACTCCTGCCGCCATTATTAAAACTATTGAATCGTTTTTTTCTATTAATAAAAGCAATGTAATCAGCCACGCATAAACAGCCTGATTGAATACCCAGAAAAGTTGAGTGGTAAAGCTTGAGAACTGATAGCCTGGAAGCCATAATTCAAATTGCGATCCAAGTTTCAATTCTGTAAAACCTTTAAAGTTATAAACAAGCCACCCTAAAACATCCATTCCACTGAAAAAGATTAGTAGAATTAGTGGCCATAATACTATCTTGTTTAATCTGCGACATAAAAATCCGTAAACTAAAACCAGACCTACAATGGCCCATATATACTGAGCCATAAATCCCGCTTCTATACCATACTTATTTCCGATAAAAGCCGGCAACATCCAAAAGCCAATATAATATGACATTCCTCTTGGACCAGAGGCAGTTCCTTTTATTACTGGCCAGTCATAATCCACTAGCAGTTGAAAGATTTGATTTCTCCAAAGGTGATCTGTGTTTTGCCACGAGTATCCACCTATACCAGAATAGTATACCCATGCCAATAATAGTATCAATGCTATAATTACTTTCCATGCGTCTCTTAGCTGAAAAGCAATTGAATCAGGTCTCAATCTTTTTATCATTCTAGCCAGACAAATTACTATTGCCAGGGTAAGTGGAACCCCTGTAATATAAAGCTTTGTCCAACCGAAAATAAAAATAATTAACGGGATCAATATATATATATATGCTATTGCTTTTAAAAAATCTATTTTTTTCATATCTTACTATCTCTTTGATTTACTAACAAAACCATAATAAATCAATAGCGTCACAAAAACGCATCCAAACATTATAAAACTACTCTTTACTTTCTCTGCCATCGTATATTCCTTAACAGTGTAAAAAGTAAAGGACATAGGAGAAAATTCCACTCCCACACCATCGCCTATATCTAATCTAAACAATGTATTTGCCGGACATTTTACATCAAATAAATATGAGTTTCGTCCACCCTTAATTTTAAATGGGATGGAATCACTTTCATTCATTTCACCCTTTTCATCCGCCCAGAATAATTCTGCGTAGATTATTTCCTCGCCTTCTACCACACTATTTACCATAGATTCCTCTGTCGAATACATAGATAAATCTACTTCAACTTTATCCACCGTTCCATCGGAATAGAAAAAGATGTGTGGATCAGGAGTATTTGAAATCATTCTATCTTCTAAAAAGTCATACCCTTCTGAATCACACTGGGACCAGTCAGAAATAATGGTACTTCCTCTATGAATAAACATAGTTTTACCAAATACTAACACAGTCACAACAGTTAAAAGAGCAGACAATATAAAAATCATTATCAGTGGCTTTTTCAAGTCTTTTTTCATCGTTTTACCTTACTTATTACTTTATTCTTTACACCTGTAAGCAACTCTATTGTAAAGCTATCCCTAATCATTATCAGAGATATTCCATATGTTAATGCCCCTGAAAGAACCATTATCAATGTATTGATAAATTTAGGTGCAAGCACACGTCCTTCAAAAAACAGCACTACAGACATTAATATTCCCGCCAAAAAATATTTCCAACTGTTGAATAGAACCTTAGAAAACTTTATGCTGTCTCTGACAAAAACAAATTGTGCCATTGTAACCGCAAACTCTGCTATTACAGAAGCAACAGCCGCGCCTACGGCTTGATATCTGGCTATCAAGAAAATATTCAAAGTAAAATTTACAACAGCTCCTATACACACCGATGCTGTAAAATGATTTTGACGCTGGGTTGGAACCATATATTGAGTTCCAGTTACTGTACTTAGACCTATTGCTATCATCAATAGTGATAGTATTTTAAGCAATACTGCTACAGCCGCTTTTTTATCTCCAAAAAACCATGGCACAAAATTATCAGAAACCAGTATTAATCCTAAACACAATGGTATTCCTAGAAACATTACTGCCCTATATGACTTGTACATTAGACTATCTATCTCGTCTTTTTCATTGCGTTTGTAATGATATCCTATGCGAGGAATCATTACTGTACCAATGGCTGTAACTACTGACAACACTACCTTGGATGCGCGCATAGCAAGCTCATAAAAACCATTTTGCTGGAATTCATCTTTTGTGATAACTCCAATCATTGTTTTATCTAAAACTGTATAGATTTTTGTCGCAATGGTTGGTAAAAACAGTAATAATGCAGGCCACAAATATCTCCATGGTTTAATCTGCTTTCCCTCTGGCAATCCGATATATTTAGGTAAATATCCCCATAAAGAGGCATTTGCTATAAATGAAAATAACGCCAATCCTAACGCATATTTAAAAGTATCATCAGGGCCTTTTATAAATGTAAAAATATATATAACATTTGCTATTTTAACTATAAAATTTCTAAATATTATCTTTCCAAATTCTTCCATTCCCTGAAAGAACCAGGAAACATCAACAACCGTTGCAAGAACCGTAAAGGTCATGGCATAGAAAATATTGCTATTTTTTTGAAACCTCGAAAAAATTACATATACTATCAGCGCAGTAATTGATGTTATTAGTTCTAGAGTTTTAATGCTCCAGAATGTTTCACTTCGCTTTTTCTTATCATCCTGAACATACGATACTTCCCTTTGTCCCAAAATGGCCACACCAGGTGTACCAAAAAGAATAAAATATGAGACAATAGATTCAACAAAGCTTACTTTTCCTATACCTTTCTCATTTAACACTCTTGAAATATATGGTGTTGTAATGAGCGGTACTATCAGTATTAATATTTGATATGACAAATTATAAATGTAATTTTTCTTAATGCTTTTTTTCATAAATTCGTCTTTCCAGTTATAGCACTGTTGCCAGGTTCTCAACCTGATCTATGAATACAGACTTTTCATTCTTGATTTTGTTTCTATATTCTTCGTAAAGCTGGTTATACTTATCATAATCAGCAAATATATTTTCAATCAAACTTTTAATTTCCTGCAAATCTTTATTAGCACAATCGAATTTCAAACTATCAGGAATTGACACATCTACATTGTTGGCAGCTGAACCATATTTGCTTGTAATTATACAGCATTTCATAGTTGCAGATTCTCTTGGCAATCTATCCTTACCAGGATGATTTCCAAAATCTATATATATCTTTGCTTTTGTCATGTAATCAATAACCTGATTATTGGTTAATCCTCTAAGTGGTATAAACTTTATTTCAGGACAATACTTTATCAACTTCTGAGTAAACTTCTTTCCCTTAGCCGGATTATATAAAACTATGTTTTCTTTCTTTGACTCATCGACATTATCCGAATAATTAAAGTATTCGTCATTTATATAATCTGACAAAGGAATAATGTTATCTATTCCATGCTGATGCAAATATTCCTTTGCATATTCACTTTGGATTAAGTGTGCTTTCACATTATCCATTTTATTTAGCGGACAATTCTTTCTCTCTGGATAAGCTACGCGTCTATAGAGTTCCTTGACACATTCCAATGCTCCAGTTTGCTTATATACCATTGGTAATGGCTTTGGTGCTATGTAATTGTCTACACTCATCCACCAAATATACATTGAGATTCTTTTATATTTGAATAGTCTTCTAGTGTATGTCTCTGGAAGAATCAAAGAATTAGATTCAACATCTTCAATTTCACTCTCTAACACATATTCATTGACATACTTTTCAAATGCCGGATTTATATATTTACCATCCTCGGCTTCTGTATATGCAATTGATACGTCATCTCTTCTTTTTTTTAATTCATACACAAATTGATGTGCCAACTCTGTTCCACCTGTTTTTAAATATGGTGGACATAAAATGTATATCATATTCTTCTATTATATAACCTGTGGTTATACTTCTCCTCCTGTTTTTAGATGATCTATTCCTTCAAATATTCCTATCCAAGCGTCAATATCGTATAGCTTTATATAATCTCTTGTATCTGCGCCTGGCTTCCTCAAAAAATTACAAATGCCTTCTAATCCCTCAGATATAATATATATATTATCTTTTCTATAAAAATCTTCTTTTTGTATTGATTCATTTGAAGTTATAAGCTTCTTTTGGAAAAATAGTGCCTCAAGTGCTCTGAGAGTATATCCCTCCTGACCTGCCTGATTAATCTCTAAGATGGCTTTGCTCTTTCGAATGTTATCTCGCACCTTATAGTATGGTATGTTAGGCTCACTTTCCTTGATGATATCAAATTTATAAGAAACACCGTCTTTTTCAAGTTGCTGTCTGATTGATTCTATTTGATCATGGCGTCCCTTGTCATGTCCCACAAAATATACGTCATACTCAGGCTTATCATCCTGCACATCATTGGCTCCGTAATAATACTGAATATTCTTATGCATATTGTATTTCTCACAATCAGCCTTATCAAAAGACCAAAGTTCTGTCTCGTCATCCTTGATAAGACTAGGCAGGCTTTTATTGTTTACTGGATTCCAATACCAATAAATTATGCGTATATCCTTTTTCTGCTTGCGAATCCAAGACGGTATGGTGCGAGTCAACTCACTGGCGTGAACTATAACTGTATCATATTTATCCAATCGGTTTTTCCATTCGCCATACCAGATGTTTGCACCGGGTATTATGCCATTTAGCCACAGTCTACGAAAAGCCCTTCCAACCTTATTATTTACAGGTGAAAAGAGTAAAGCCGCATGTACCCCTGCATCTAGCCAGGCATTAAACATAGGATCACTTTCTATGTTAGTTTCAGTAAGTATTAACGTTTTATTTTTTATTTCATTCAAACTATATTGATTCATTTTATTCTTTAATTCTTGATTTGTTAGCTTTATTCCTGCGATATAGTAAGCCAATATAACCTAATACACCAATAGGAAGCATCAAAGCCATTACAGCTTTACTTGGAACATCTTTAAACAGCTTTCCGTCTTTTAATAATATACAACAGGAAATGTATCCTATATATCCCCTAATCAATGGCTTTAAATATTTAGCATGTATTATATGTTGCCTATAATCTTCCCTAAATCCATTGGGGTTGTTAAACATGCAGTTATACACATCTGCAGTATAACCATCTGTCTGATATTCCTTTATCATCAATGGTTCTGGCAACATAAGTAATGGAACATCCGGCAATTGAATAGTCTTATAATCTTCTCCTACCAGCTTTTCACCTGGAAAAACTGGAGCATCTAATGTTTTGATCATGAATTTATTATTAAATACGTTAACTAAATCTCCACCGATTTTATATTTATATTTAAATTCCTGATACGTAGCTTTTACTATTTCAGGTGGAAATTCTGAGGATATTATAGTGCCATCTTCATATTGACACTTGGCAAATATTCCCACGACGTTATCATTACCATATTTTTGCCAATAATCCTCTATTTTTTCTATAGCGTCATCTACTAGCCAATCATCCGAATCCACTCCAAAAATCAACTCTGTATCGCATATACGATATGCAGCATCTCTGGCTGTGTGTATTCCACCATTTTCTTTATAAAAATATCTAATCTCAAATGGCGCTTCCTTTATCCATTTTTCAACAAGTGACTTGGTGCCATCACTGGAACCATCATCTATAATCTGCCATATAAAGTCCTTTTTGGTCTGGTTTAAAAGCGAATTATATACTCTTGGCAAAAGTTTTTCTCTATTAAAAGTTGGTGTATATACTGTTATTAAAGCCATATATCAATCCTTTTATTGCTCAGTGCCTTTAAGTACATCTCTTAAGTGTGCAAAATTGGCCGAGCCAAATGTGTTGCGCATTGCGCCTACTATGTACCTGCGAATCCTGCCCTTTAGGGAATTGCCATCTACGCCACCGTCTCTCCAGCTGCAGTCAAAATGATGAATCACATAGCTGTGTTTAGAAGGTTTCTTCCATATTCTGGAAATATTATTTGGGCAAAAATATATTTGTGGATAAATGATTATATCCCCCACCGTCTGTTTTTTGCCGTTAGGAATCATGCCTTTGTCTTTCAGCTTCCGAGAAATCATTGTCACGTTAGTTGTAGTATTCAGGCTGCCATCAGGATTAATAAATGACATATAGTGATACTGCTCCAGCAATTCTTTGATAAAAGCATCCTCCTTTTCAAAGGCCATGACTGCCGTAACAATACAGTCCCTAACCTCAAAGCCGGTGAAGGCTTTTTCTCCAAGAAATTCGTCCAATGGCTTAAGTGCCTGAACATCGGTATCAAAATAGATGCCACCCATTTTATTTAAGGCATAAAGCCTTGCGTAATCTGAAACAAAGGCCCACTTTTTAGCTTCGTAGGCCTCCTTTGTATACTTGCAAATATTTATATCAAAATTATCTTCATTCCACTCAATAATCTCATAATCTGGCATAAACTTTTTCCAGCTGTCTATGCACTCCTTTACAAGACCACTTTTTTCATTTTTTCCAAACCAACAGTAATGAATAATCTTTGGTATCATACTAATCTTCTTTTTTCTTTAAACTAAGTTTCTGTGAAATCATGCCTGCAATAAGAATCAATGGAACCCAGTACCCTCTATATCTCCATGGACATGTTTCAATATTAAAATACAACACATTGGCTAGTAACATTGCAAATACGAAATAATCTGCGCTACTTACCTTCTCAAATCTTTGTAATAAAATTCCTTTTATTAATGCCATCAACTCAAATGCTATTAATAGTAAGAAAATAATAATATCGTATTCTCTGGCAAAAAGTAAAAATACATTGTGCGCAATACCATCTGCCAGGCAGGTTGTATTCCATCCACCAAGAGGATTCTGGAAGGTAAGAATCAAGCCCTCATACATAGATTTGAATCTTACATTTCTAAGTATTCCTCCATCTCGACCAAGGAATGAATTGTGATATATATCACCCATTCCAGCAATGTTAAACGCCACCGCTACAGTGAACAAAATAAATAACACAACACCTGCTATAACCACATTTCTAAGCCATTTCTTGTATTTATCTGGAATGGTTTGGCGATTCTTGATTAGAATTGAAAGAATCATAATAAATGTAACTAAAACCTGCATGCATAGCTGAAGTCTACCGCGAGCCATAAACATATCCATGACCAAAGTAGCTATATTTAATATGATAATAGCTATTGCAAGTTTTCGATTCTTCTTAAATAAAACTATTCCTAAAAACAGCGCACTTGCTACAAGAATAAAATCAAATGTGTATACTGTTCTAGACATGAAATTACCTGTCCAGATTTCATTCCAACCATTCCAGCTCTCTGAAATCTCAATACCATCGTTATGATTGCAATAATTTATAACACCCTGGAAAAACAGACCTATTGTCAATGCCCCAGAAGCAATCGCCAATCGCTTATCCGAAGCATCTTTACTTTTTCCAACCAGTAGCTTTCCCACAACATAACTCATAGGCCATATTAATATGTACTTTAAAGTAATTGGCACACTTCCATGCCAATCAATCATGCCTATAGCAAATGCTGTAATAAACATTATTCTAAGGCCCCAGTCGTTATAAGCCTCTTTGTTCACAAATAATAACGCCAGACTTAATAAAGACCATACTAGAATTACTACTTCATTTGGAATTGCCGGGAACATCAGTCCATAGACAAAGACTGCTGCACATCCGAAGTAAAATATCTTATTCTCATTTTTTTCTATAAACGATTGCATTTCTCGACTCCTGTTTTCTTCACCCTGACCGTTCTTGGTGAAGGAATAATTTTAATTGTTATACTGATAAATCACGTACTTGCCGTCATCATAAACAAGCTCTTCATCAAGCTTGGATGTCTTTCTAAAGGTTTCCACACCCTGAGTATCCTCGGCCAGATACAAGCCAAAGAACTCGCCTGTAGGGATCTGGCTGTGGGAATTGTACTGCAGCCACAGGAATACATCATCGTATTCGTCATTCATGGTCCACATTTCCACCTGGCCGTTGGTAAGCTCGGCCACCACCTGGCTGCGCCAGAAGGATGCTACGCCCTTGGTGTAGCCCTTTTCCTCGATACAGTTGATTACATGAGCAAAGTCCTGATTTGCTCTAAGAGGATGTGCCACGTTGCACTTGATGATTCCAACTGCAGATCCAAGGAGTAGACCACAGCCTGCACCGATTCCTCCCAGGGAGAATACCTCCTTGGTGCTGAAATCCGTATATCCGAAGCTGTCAAAATACCACTTAAAGGTCTTTAGCCATGAGCCAGAGCCTTTGCCCCAGACCATGCCCTCCATATTTACAAAATTGTAGCGATTTACAAAAAGCTTGAGATTGATTCCGTATCCCATAAGGTTACAGAACATTGCTATAAATGTAATCACTGCAAAACGATACTTTACGCTTGTCTTGTCAAACCAGCCATCCTTGCCGTTATTTCTAAATGAAAGATAGAGAATAACTGCTCCTGCCACTGCAAGTGGAAGGCATACTATTAATGTAGGTTTACTATTATGCTGCGCACTCCATAATATTTAGATGCGCACTGGTTGCAGTTGCCGTACTTGGCGTCTTCGCCAAGAGGCTCTCTAGGAATCTCGTCCAGGCTAACGTAGTAGGAGTACTGGCACCAGTCTACGTTATCTCTATCAATGACTACGTCGGCGTCAGGACCGGCGGCGATTACTTCCTCTAATATATCATCCCAGAACTCCCAGCTTTCCTTGATAAGGGCTGACTTCTGGTAGATATCATACTGAATTATCACTTTGTAGCTTCCAGAGCGAAGGGTATATAAGCCTCCTATTATAATCACAAAAAGGCTTATAACCACTGCAACTCCTCCTCGGAGTTTTCCTGAAGCAACCACCTCTTGCTCTTGCCCACTGTTCGCTTGAGCTTCTGCCTTCTTGCCACCCAATTGGGTAAGCCACGCCGCAAAAGCATAAACTGCTATTGCCGAGCCTATGAAAATCATGTAGTCCCCTACATAGTAAGCTCTAGGAGTAAACTCAGAGTCAATCTGCTTGGCTGCACCGTAAACGTAAAGTAACATTCCGCTAAATGCAGAGGCCATCACACAGGCGTAGCCAAATGCTATAACAAAAATATTCAGCTTGCGCTTACTTCCGGCGTAAATACCTATTATAAAGATAAGCACAATCAAAACCAGCACCCATGGCTTGGTCTGAACTGTCATAATAAATCTGTCTACAATTCGATGAGCCGTAACATAAATAGCATCTCCAAGGCCATAGTCATCCTTGGCGCTATCCTCGTTGGCCATTCTCTGGCCGATACCAGGGGCT
>JAEEGL011442563.1_pt1 | contig 49367 bp, 34 predicted proteins | sample 9134231 | NCBI WGS metagenome assembly JAEEGL01 (sample SAMN16246548, study PRJNA631951) | gut metagenome | biome: gut microbiome; feature: rumen; material: fiber-attached | host: Bos | place: Iran: Karaj | collected 2018-10 | reverse complement strand
CAAGAGATGGGGCTCCAAAGAGATCGTTATGAAGAAAGTAACTGTTCTCGATAAGGACGGAAACGAGAGCAAAGTTTTCTATAATACGGATCCCGTCAGAATCAAGATAGATTACGTCAATAAAGCCAAGATTGACGGAACCGTAGTGGGAATCGCAATCTACAGAGATGACAAGGTACATATCTACGGAAGCAATACACTGATAGACATATCCAAACTCCTTCCGCTTAAAGAAGAAGGTACGATCACTCTCGACATCGAGAGAATTCCGGTAAATGCGGGACTTTATATTTTCGATTTGGCATTCCATAAACCTGATGGATTCAACTATGATTTCTGGAGAGATGTTTTCAGACTTGAGATCAAGAATGTAAAATCGGAAGTCGGCGAAATCAGTCTGGTTCACACATGGAAGACGGATGAGGATTAACTTTTGATAATGACTCAGAAAGAAACAGATACTTATTCAAAATTATTTGATCTTACCGAGGAAAGACTTATTGAAGTCGGCGGCGGTAGAATGCCGACATACAAGGAGACTTTCATGAACTCGCTTGATCTTGACCCTGTTAATACGGACTTATCCAGGGCATACAACATCCCTGCGGATAAGTATATGCAGGTGCTCTATTTTCTTTTATTTCAGAAATGGGTTGCCAGGGACGAGGAAGAAAGATTTAAGCTTGAAGACTACGCATCGGAAGATGATTACAAGAATGCGGTTTTAAAAGATGCGTTTGATTCGACAGAGAGAGCGATATATAAGAAAGTCGTAAGTAACTATGTTGATTTCTCAAATGAGAATGTCAAAGCCGTAGGAAAAGTCAAAAGGAAAATAAGACGGACTTTAACGAAGATCAAAGCAGCAATTCCTCTTAAGTATAAGATGGCTGTTAAAAAAGTTTTTCTTAAGATTATTAAATGATGCGAATGCAAAAGATATATATTGACGTATCCAATTTAACATCAATATCGTTTCTTACGGGAATTCAGAGAGTTGTGCGAAACGTTTCGTGCGAGATGTACAAAGTGATTCCCGAGAGACTTGTGTTTATAGCGTTCGATAATAAAGAAGGATATTACAAAGTCCTTGATACGGATAATTTTATCGGTTATCTCGAAGGCAATAAAAGTCTTGAGAATAAAATATTTTCAGGAAAGAACATAGCCCTCTCGGATATGAAGCCCGGAGATATTTTTTTTGAGATCGATGCGATATGGAACATGCCTTATAAAAGAAGTGTTCTTTTACCGAGGCTTAAGAAATACGGCGTTAAAATAGCGGTATATGTGTATGACATACTTCCGATCATACTTCCGCAGTACACGCATTTCAGAACAAGATTTAACTTTATGAATTACATCGGGGCATATCTTCAGTACGCCGATGTAATTATTGTGTCTGCTCAGAGTACTTTGGATGAGATATATAAACTTGCGGACAAGTTAGAGCTGCCTCATATTCCAGGATTCGTTTCATGGCTCGGATCCGATTTCGTAAAGCGCGAAGGAACGGCGGAAATACCTGAGGAGATCAAGGAAGCGGCATCCGGCAGATACATATTAAATGTCGGAACGATCGAGCCGAGAAAGAATCATAAGCTGCTCCTTGATGCATTTGACAACGGTCTTTTCGATAAGGGAGTGAAGCTTATTTTCGTAGGTAAAATAGGCTGGAACGTCGAGGAACTTGAAGAGAGAATCAAAAATCATCCGAAGCTTAACAATGGGTTCTGTCACTTCGTGGGATTAGGCGATGATGCGCTTAATTATCTTTATAAGCATGCTTTCATGGTTGCGTTTCCGACCTTCAATGAAGGTTTCGGACTTCCGATAATCGAGAGTCTTGAGCGAGGCACACCTGTTCTTGCTTCTGATGTTCCCGTACTCAGGGAAGTCGGCGGAGAATACTGCGATTATTTCAATCCTTATGATTATAAGGATTTTATCGATAAACTCACTGAATATCTTGATGATCCCGAGAAGTATGCCAGGGCTAAAGAGGCAATAAAAGATTTCAAACCTTTTACCTGGAAAGAAACATCGGACAGGATCATAAGTGCACTTGATTCTCTTAAGAAAGAAGAGAGAAAACCTCTTAAGAATGTCTCACAGATGGTAATTCTTACCGCCAGGGTTGAGAACATTGCAAGGAGCATTCCTTACATCGAGGAATATATGCCGTTTATAGACAAACTCCTTCTTTGCTGCCCCGATAAAGTGGCTGATGAGATGAAGAATATAAGCACGAAGAGAGTGACCATCGAGGTTCTTACCGATGAGGAGATCTTAAACGGCGCACCGCTTCCCGAAGATCACGGCACAAGGAATTTCTTCTTAAGATGTCTTGCGATGAAGAGTGACAAAGTCGATGATGTCTTCATAATGAGCGATGACGATTACAGACCGCTTAAGAATGTCTCTGCAGATTTCTTCGTAAGCGATGATGCGTATAAAGCATATTACTGTTATGAACTTGAAGAGTGGAAGGGCATGGTAGGAAGCCAGACTTCCTATGACAGATATATTTACAGAACAAGGGATTTTGTCAGAGAGAACCGCTATCCCGGATACATGTATTCGAGCCATATGCCGCAGATTATCGAAAAAGCACTTTATCTTAAGATGATTGATGAGCATAGGGGAATCGAAAGCACGGGACTTGATGAATGGAGCAGTTATTTTAACTTCGTTCAGGCAAAATATCCCGATCTTATAGAATCAAAACCTTATGTCACACTCTGCTGGCCGGGTCTTGCTACCGACTGGGATATGAAGGTTAAACAGTCGGAATACGTATTCGAGAATTTCTACGATGCCTTATATAAAAAGGGTGAGATATTCGACGGACTTTCGACGGAATTTAACGACAAAAACGCAGAAGAAAATCAGATCAAAATTGACAGAATAACGAAGAGAAATAACGAATATTTCGACTGGAAAAACACATACAACAAATACGTAAACAAAATTAAGAAGGACAGACTTGAGATACCTTCTTTCGGTATATATACCAACGAAAACGGCATTAGAATAGGTGCTCCCGAGAGCATTGAAATGCCTGCGGAAGCAGTGATGCATATTCCTTTTACATTTGTCGGAGAAAGAGAAGGTTTAAGCCTTCAGCTTGTGATCTCTAATGACAAGGCAGCGATAATCAAGACTCCGGTAATGAATCTTGATTTAAAAGAACTTAAGAATATTGATAACTGCTTCGATGTTGTATTGACCTGTGGGGAAAAAGGAACCGGGAAAGGAAATTATTCTCTGATAATCAGAGTTGATGACGGCAAAGAAACCATAGAGCGGAGTACCGCTTTGAAATTAACCTGAAACGATAAGGTTTGGGAGGAAAACATGGGTGATAAAAACGTGACCGTAACGGATATTTCGATAATTAACGATCACATAAGCAGGGAAGCTGAAGAATTAAAGAAAAGGGATTCGAAACCCGATATCGATCCTGCGAGAATACTGGATAAAGAACTGGTATTGATCGATTCTGTTATGTCTGAAGACGAGACGGAATTCATCAACAATTTCTGCAGGAAATTATTAAAGAAAGAGCCTGAGCAGGCTGACATTGACAGTCTTTCGAACAAGCTTAAAAAGAATCCCGATCAGGAAGCTTTAATATATGATTACGTATATTCTTCAAAGAAGGTAAGTCCCAAAATCGAAGTAGTAGGATTCAGCAGGGCATATTTCAAAGATCTCCTTTCGTTTGACGGTATGGAGTTTGTTGAGCAGTGCTTCTTGCTTATCATGCAAAGAAAAGCTGATGAGGGTGCGAGAAAGCATTTTTCCGAAGTTGTAGCCAACGGTTTTCCCAAGGAACAGCTTATCTGGGAACTTAGAAATTCAAACGAAGGTAATGATGTTAATGTCGAGATAATAGGAATAGAAGGCTATAATAATTTCGTTAAAAAACAGAGAACCAAAAGTATACCTTCTTCCATCAAATCGGCAGTTTACAATCTTATTCATATTCGCAAAATACGAAGTGACCTTGATGGCCTGATGGGTCAGATGGGCGAAGTCATAAGGCAGAATGACGAGCTTAGAAAAGAAAATGAAAGAATTAAAACAAGAATCACTCAGCTTGAAGAGAATCAGGCAAAAATCGAGCAGATTGAAGAGACACATGAAAGAATAATAAAGCTTGAACAGGAACTGAGAGCAGGAGAAAGACTGAATCACCTCGAGAATGAAATCAACAGAATAAACAACTGTGATTTTAATCGGGAATTCCATAAGAAACTTAATTTCTTATCAAGTGCGCTTCCTACTATATGGGGAGATGAATCAAAGATTAATATTGATCCCCTTGCAGCAGTTGATACATGTTTCTTTAATACCAATTCGGGAAATATAACCATAGGTGCATATACCTTTGCGGGTTCTAACGTAAGCATTCTTGCAGGATCGCATGATAAGAATCTTACCGGATTCCTAAGAAGAGATGCCGAAATAACAGAAGGCTGTGACATAGTAATAGGTAAAGGCGTTTGGCTGGGTTCCAACAGCACGATCCTCGGACCTGCAACGATTGAGGATGATGCGGTTATAGCGGCAGGCGCGGTTGTAACACCGGGTACGCATATTCCCAAGGGTGCGATTTACGGCGGTATTCCTGCTAAAATGATAAGTGACGGCATATTGTCTGATGAAGAGAAGTTAAACGCAGTTAAGATTGCTTTTGAGAGAAATAACGGTATTCTCTTCTCCGAAGGCTGGACAGAGAAAAGAAGAATGATGTTTGATGGCGAAAACATCGAAGCACATTTCTTAACAGGAAAGAGCGGCATAGTATATTTAAGAGAAGGAAAATTTAATATAAAATATTCGCGTTCCGTGACTGAAGCAGGAAAACTTATTGTCAATACGGGGAAAGATGAGAAGGTTTTTGACATTGCAGACAAAGAAGGAATGTTTGAATTGGAGATTAAACACGAATCCGTTGATGAAGTAAAGGGTTGGTGTGAGGTCGCCTTAAGACTTGAAAACTTCGAAGATGATTTCGGAATTAATATTGGTGTATAAGGGAATAAAGAAGACATGAGATTTATTCAAATGCATGAGATGGTATCTAAACACGATGCTGTCGGAAACGATATAGAATTGATTGGCAAAATGCTTGAGAAGAACCATGAAAGTTATGTGTTTACATATCTTGGTTTAAACAAGAATGTCAATTACATCGATGAAGAACAGTTTGATTCGATGATAGAAGATGAGAATACAGTGGTTATTTATCATCACAGTATTTACTGGGAAAAAGGCTACGAAAAACTCAAGAAAGTTAAAGGGAAGATTATTTTCAAATATCACAATATTACTCCTCCAGAGTTTTTCGAATCGTATAACCTAAAACTCTTCCGTCTTTGCAAGAAAGGAAGGGCGCAGACATTACAGTACATTAAAGATTTTCCCGATGCTTACTGGCTTGCCGATTCCGAGTACAATGCAAGCGAACTGATCGGTGCACCTAAAGAGAGAGTCGGAATCTGTGCTCCTTTTAACAAACTGGAGAAATGGAACGATACCGAAGCTGATCAGGATATTGTTAATGAGATAAAAAACAGTGGAAAGATAAATGTTCTTTTTGTCGGAAGAGTAGTTCCAAATAAAGGACATAAGATGCTTCTTGAGATATTAAGGATCTTTTGCAACTGTTATGATAAGAATATCAAGCTCAGAATAGTCGGCAAATTTGACTTAAGTATCGAGAATTACAACAATATCGTACAGCAGACCATTAAGGATTATGAGCTTGAAAATAATATAGAGTTTATCGGTGAAGTTACTGATGAATCGCTCAAAGCATATTATACCGCAAGCGATGTTATGCTTATCTGCAGTGACCATGAAGGATACTGTGTTCCTGTTATCGAAGCACAGTATTTCGGTCTTCCGATCATAGCTCTCGGCAAGTGTGCGGTTACGGAAACCATCGGAAAAGATCAGCTTGTTTTCGGTACTGACGAATATCGGTATGCGGCAGCAATAAAGATGATTTCCGAGAATGAAGAATACAAAGAGTATCTTCGTGAAAAAGGATTAGAAAACTTTAAGAACAGATTCTCTTACGAAAAGATAGAAGAACGTTTTAAGAAAGAATTATCCGGATGGAATTTTCAGGTATAAAAATTTCAATTATAAAGGCGGCGGTAATAGGAGTTGTAACATATTTCTTTATGTACATCCTTGTTTCCGCTGCTCTGTTTTGGTTTGACGGTTTTTCGACCGCCAGAGTTTTTTTAATTTCACTCGGATTATTTATAGTCGTGGTAAGAATTATTACCAATGAAACACGTAAAAGGATTTCACTGGATAACTTAAAACCGAGTTTGAAAGAAACTTTGTTTTTCGTTGGAATAGTGGCAGCAGCTATTATCCTTTCCGGTTCAAAATTCGGCTTTTTCGGAATGGGACAGGATCAGGGAGTATATCAGACCAAGGCAATCGAATTGATATACGACAATAATTCCAATGAACTGGATTTTGATTATGCAGTGGAAACTCTCGAAGACCCGAAGGACTTAAAATATTTCAGCGATATAGTTAAATGCCTTCAGGGTTATTATCTTGTAGGTCAAACGGACGCGTATCATGCAGATGATAATGCAGGTGGGGAAAGCGGATTACGAGGTGTATACCATGGACTTCCCACATGGCCTGCAATTATGTCTTTATTTGGCAAGGCATTAGGAATGAGCCATATGCAGGATTGTCAGACGATTTTCTTTATATGCTATTTAATGATAGCATTTTATATCCTTGAGAATTTCAGGATCAGGACAATCTGTGAGGCTGCATTTATTGCCATACTTGCTACAACTCCACAGACAATCTGGGTATCAAAGTCGGCACTTACGGAAATGTTTCTGGCTGTTATCTTTGCAACATTTCTCTACCTAGCGTGTCACGAAAACAAGGATATAAGGCTGTTTATGTGGATACCGGTTGCGGTTTTCTCGTTCTATCATGTTTCCGCATACACGATGATGCCTATCTTTATGATAATTAGCTGGATCAACCTGCTTTCAGACAAACGAAAAAGAGCTGTGGCAACACCTTTGTTGATCCTTGCAACCTATTTTGCAGGTTTCGCATTTTCAATCAAATTATCGACTTTATATACTTCGGTTAATTATATTATGCCTTTACAAAGATTTACTCAGTTATTTGGAATTGAGGAAATGTCAAATGAGAGTTTAATGGCTATTGTGACATGTGCGGTATTAGTGTGTGCAGTGATTACACTTATTCTTGCAGTGATTAATAAGATGAAGGTATTCAACGATGTGATCGGCAGAATTGTTGAAAAACAAGGAATTATACTGAAAGGGCTCTTCATATTATTGATTGCCTTTTCGGTTTTTATATATTTTAAGCAAAATTCCGGATTTGCGTATAATCCGAATTTCAATATTATTGCTTTATCACTGGCATGTGGGTTAATAACTATTATTTTGGCTTTCTTTGGCATCGTTATTATTAAACCTCATTTAATTAAAGGAATACAGTTTACATCGATTACTCTGATTTTCGCGTATATAGTAGTATGGGCAGTATTATTAAGAAACTATATATCTTTTTTCTATTATTATAGTAGATATAATGTTACGTATTTGATTGTTCCTGCTATATTTATTTGCGTAATATTCAGAGACATTAAAAGCATTGATTGGTTACCGGTTATTTGTGGTGCATCTGTCATAATGTATTTGGATTATGATGCTGTTATGATTAAAACACCGGATGATACAAATGTGGAGTGGCGAGTTGTTGAAGAAGTATTGGAGAATGAATGGCTAACTCAAAGTGCGGTTATCCTTAACAATAATCACCGAACCAAGATTGAATGGATGCTCCCCCTTAAAGCATCCGGATTAGATGTATTTATCTTTGATGGAGATTTGGATTCGCAAACAGATAAACTTCTTGAAAAATATAATAGTGTTTATTTTGTTGATGAAGGTATTGAAGAAATAAATATAGCAGAATATTCGGCTAAAAATTTTGTTAAGGAATATTCATGCAAATTTATTCATAGTGAGGACATTGTAAACGGAACGGAATCATGGACGGGGTATCCTAGGGAATTTTATAGCGAGGAAATGTCAATAAGTATATATCTTTTGAAATAAACTGGATTAATAAACGGACAAATAATAGATGACAAAATGACAAAACCCTAATATTTGATTATTTTGTAATAAAATGATAGAATAAAATGATATGTTATGGCTAAAGGGAGTATAATATGAAATTAATAATTCAGATTCCATGTTATAACGAAGCAGAGACTTTGGAAATTGCATTAAACGATCTTCCGAAGCATATAGATGGAATAGACGAGACAGAATACCTCATTATTAACGACGGAAGCAAGGACAATACAGTAGAAGTCGCTAAGAAATGGGGTGTTCATTATGTTGTAAATTTTAAAAAGAACAAAGGCCTTGCAAAAGGGTTTATGGCTGGTATAGATGCTTGCCTTAGAAACGGAGCAGATATTATCGTTAATACCGATGCTGACAATCAGTATTGCGGAGATGATATTGAGACTATTGTAAGACCTATACTTGAAGGAAAAGCCGATATTGTAATTGGAGCCCGTCCAATTGATCAGACTAAGCATTTCTCTTGGCTAAAGAAAAAACTTCAGCATTTAGGAAGCTGGGTGGTTAGACGAGCTTCTGACACAGATATTCCAGATGCACCTTCTGGGTTTAGAGCTTATAGCAGAGAAGCGGCTCTTCAATTAAATGTTGTCAATGAATATACATATACTCTCGAACAGATAGTTCAGGCGGGAAGAACTAAAATTCCCATCATGTCAGTTCCAATCAGGACTAATGGTGAACTTCGACCTTCGAGATTGTTTCACAGTATGTTCGGATATATTAAGAAATCCATGCTTACTATTTTCAGAGCATATCTTATGTATAAACCCATGAGATTCTTCTTTGCACTGGGTGTAGTGCCGTTTGTTTCAGGGTTTGCAATAGGTGTCAGATATATTATTTTGCTTATTTTGGGAAAGGCATCGGGAAATATTCAATCACTGATTCTTTGCAGTTTGTTAATAATGATAGCTGTTATGATTTGGGTACTCGGAATGATGGCAGATGTTATATCTGCCAACCGTAAGATTTCTCAAGAAATACAGGCAAGAACAAGAGACATTGACTACAGATTGGCTTGGATTGAAAAAAATATGAAGAAAGATTCAGAACTGTAAGAAAAATAGTATGAAAAAACTGCTTATTACAGCTTCAACTTTTCCAAGATGGGAAAACGACACAGAACCAAGATTTATTTTGGATTGTGCGATAGAACTGAATAAATATTTTGACGTTACCGTTTTGGTACCGGCAGCTCCGGGTTCGAAAAAGAATGAAGTGCTTGATGGCGTGAATGTTGTTAGATATCATTATTTTCCGATTCATAAATTAGAGACTTTATGCTATCCCGGAGCTATTGTTCCAAGAATTAAGGAAAAGAAAACAAGAATTTTGCTTGTTCCGTTTCTTTTTGCGTCCTTGTTTTTCAAGTTATTGTTTACTCGTAAAAAGTATGATTTATTTATTTCTAATTGGATAATACCACAAGGAATAATTCATGCTTTTTTTTCCGATAAATACATTCAGGTCGGATTGGGTGGAGATGTTACATCATTAAACAAAGGTATTTTGAAGAAGCTTAAGAAAAGATGTGTTGAAAAAGCGTCCTATATTACGGTTGTTTCGAAAGACCTTAAGGATTCACTAATAGGTAATTATTCGCTTAATGAAAACAAAATAGAAGTGGTACCCATGGGGGTCAATCTGGCCAAGTTTTCACCTGCAAACAGGATTGAGAATTATTTCAATCAGGAAGATAAAAAAGTAATTCTTTTCGTTGGAAGACTGGTTGAGAAAAAGGGAACGGAATATCTTATCAAGGCTATGAAAGATATACCGGCCAAACTGATAATCGTTGGTGATGGCCCTCAGAGAGATTATCTGGTCGAACTGGCAAACGGTATCGGTTCAGACATAGAATTTGTGGGGCCCAAGAACAAAGAAGAATTGATAAAGATGTATGCATCCTGTGATGTTTTCTGCTTACCTTCGGTATTAGCCAAGGACGGAGATAAGGACGGTACCCCAGTGGCGTTGATAGAAGCCATGGCTTCCGGAGCAGTTCCTATTGGAACAAATGTCGGCGGAGTGGGGGAAGTTATAAATAATAAGATTAACGGTTTGATAGTTAAAGACAGAGATGAAAATGATTTGCATTTAGCGCTGGATTCTTTGTTGAAAAATGACGAGTTAAGAATCAAGTTTTCTGCTCAAGCCAGAAAAAGAGCTGAAGAATTTGATTTTATAAAAATCGGTGAGAGATATAAAGAATTACTGGAAGAGTATTGTTGATACGGACAAGTATGAAAAAAGTAATAATACTTGGTGGAAACGGTTTTATCGGTAAAAGACTTGTGTCATATCTTTTAAAACAGGATGTTTCGGTTTACAGTTTTGACCTGACGATTCCATCAGACAAGGAAAACGGAATAAATTACATAAAAGGCGATTTTTTTGATGACGATACTTTGATGAAAGCTGTTGAAGACAAAGATATCGTCTTTCACTGTGTTTGTACGATTAATCCTGGAAATTCCTGGGAAAAATACATGCAGGCTTACAATCTGGATTTTATTCAGACTGTCAAGCTTTGCAAGATTGTATCTGAAACGAACAAAAAGATGGTTTTCCTCTCAAGCGGCGGAACCGTTTACGGTAAAAAAGATATTCAGCCCATAGAAGAAAACAGCACGACATATCCCATCAATCATTACGGAGCATTAAAGATTTGTATTGAAAATGTAATACATTCTTTTAATGAACGTATAAACGACAAGATTATAATTGCCAGAATTTCCAATCCCTACGGACCGGGACAGGATTATACCAAGGGTGTCGGATTTATTGATGCTGCAATTAAAAATGCTATAAGCGGTAAGGATATTGTCGTATTCGGCGACGGGTCTGTAATAAGGGATTACATATATATTGACGATGTCGTTAAGCTTTTGTATTTCTTATCTTCCTATAGCGGAGAATATGATACTTTTAATGTTAGCACAGGAGTAGGTACTTCTCAGAATGACGTACTCAACATGCTTAAATCTCATTTTCCTGACATGAAGATTAAGTATGAGAAAGAAAGAGATGTTGATTTGAAAAAGACAATCCTTTCCAATAAAAGACTGATAGATTGCTGCAACTATAATATGATAGATATCAAAGACGGAATATTCAAATATGTTGAATATTTAAAAGATATAAAAGGGTGAATATGCAACATAAAATATCAATAGTAACAATATGTTATAATTCCGAAAAAGAAATAAAAGACACCTTACAGTCAATAGCTGAACAGGATTATACTGATTATGAAATAGTAATAAAAGACGGATCATCAACTGACGATACCATGAATATAGTCAACGATTTTATAAAAGAAAATCCGACAGTTGATGTGATAGCAGAATCGTCTGCAGACAACGGTATTTATAATGCCATGAATATCGCAATAGATAAGGCAGGTGGAGATTGGATTTTCTTTTTAAACTCCGGAGACCATTTTGTTTCAAAAAATGTTTTGTCAAAAGTTTCCAAGTCGTTGAACGATGAAAATGAAATTGTTTACGGCAATGTTTTAATGAGTGATGGAAACGGTGATTCCAGGTGGAAGGGTGATATCAGCCTGATAGAAAAAAAGATGCCGTTTGGACATCAGTCTTGTTTTATGAAAACATCAATGGTTCGTCAATATAAGTTTGACGAACAGTTCAAAATCGCTGCTGACTATAACATGGTTTTAAGATCCTACAAGGACGGTCGTAAATTCTACTATGTGGATATTGACGTAGCACGATTTGACATGGATGGGGTTTCTTCTACGGTCTTCTGTGCAACAATGCGTGAGAGATATGCCGTCAGAAGCTCTAATCATGTTTTAGGACCTAATTATATGAAATCTTTTGCATACAAAAAAGATATGTTTATTGCAAGGATAAAGGAAATTATAGCAAAACATCTTTCCGGAAAGTTGCTATTGGGGTTACGTGAGATATATAAGTGTAAAATCAAGAAGTATCAGAAAGTTTAGAACATGCAAGAGAATTTAAAGCAATTGAAAAAAGAAAAAACAATAAATATTCTTTTGAATGTTTTCTTTTTTGGGCTATTGATTCTGACAGGCTTTTATCGGATTCAGGAACAAAATGCACCCATTGTCCTTATGGATGAGTTTGGCTATTGGGTCAGCGGGGCTTTTTTTGCCGGAAAAAACTGGACATCAATTTCATCGAGTCTTGCATTTTATTCATATGGATATGGATTAGTATTAGCTATTCTTATCAAATTATTCAGTAACACGGTTTTCTTATACAAATCAGCTATAATACTAAATGCCGTCTTATTAGGATTATCATTTTTTTTGATGAAAGGAATCGGCAAGCGGTTATTTAAAGGAAAATTGAGTGATATTCAAATCGCAGCATTGGCTTTTGTAACCTGTTTATATCCCACTTTTGTTTCCAATGTTCATATAGCATGGTCAGAAACAATGCTAATGTTTATGTTTTCTTTGTGTGCATTTTTGCTTGCTGAATATGAGAACAAAGGAAATGTTTTTTTTCTAATCGGATTTGCGATTTCTGTAGTTTATATATACACTGTACATCAAAGAAGCTTGGGCGTTCTTGTTGCTGGTGCCTTAACATTAATATGTTTAGGCATTAAAGACAGAAAACAAATTTGGAAGTACGCTCTGGCTTTTTTAGTTGTAGTTTTACTTTTTTTCATTTCAAATAAAATTAAAAAAAATGTTTTGATAAATGTATTCTCACGGGAGACAAATCCAAATGCTTCATACAATGATTATTCAAACGTTTTCCAAGCGGCCTTGATTAGATTTAATATCAGAGGCTTATACGGGTTTATTATGTCGCTTTTTGGAAAATGTTATTATTTACTTATATCATCGTTGGGAGCTGTCCTTTTTTTCTTTGTTTTCCTGTTTAAATCAATTAAAGAATATAAAAGCATTAAATCTGAAGAAAATGCCAATAAAATTGATAAAGCCGTAGTATTTTTCTTGGCGTTATCATTTGTTTTGACCCTTTGTGTCGCAGCCTTTTATACACAGGATTCTTTACGAGCTGACGGAATAGTATACGGAAGATATACGGAATGTTTCTTGGCACCGTTTCTAATGATTGGCTTTGGGTATTATCTATCTGAAGATAAACGTCAAAGAAACAAAGTTTTAGGTGTATTATTTATTATTATCTTTATTTTGGACATTATCATCAATCTGTATATTTTCAATCGTGAGTTGGAGGGGTTCTTGGACTTGTGTAGCATGTTTTTTTCGCGCTGGTATGCAAATCATGGGATTCATTTTATAAGTTATTCTTTTAAATATATGGCTTTATTTATCGGAGTTCTTTTCGCATTTAACATTGATAAAAAAAGACTCGGCGGTATTTTATATTTACTGGCAATCTTTATAGTTTTTTTGACGATGGGATATTTGAGTGTTACAAGAGTATTCAAATCCAATTACAGAAAGGATGTCTGCGCGGAAATTCAGCAGTACGTAAAAGATGAAGACACTATTTATTTTTGCGGAACAGAAGACGGTCAGTTTTTGTGGCATGTTGCAGATATGCAGATATTAAATCCAAATGCAGATTTTGTAAAAATAGAACAAGATGAAGTAAAAAACACTGAGGGTTACATTATAATTGAGAAAGAATATAATTATGAAAATTCTTTGATAGAACATGGATTGGTTAACTTAATTCATCATTGATATTAAAGAAAGATTTGATACGATTTTGAGGTAAACGAGTTGAAAAAGCGCATTATTTTAAGAGTTCAGGGCGATAAAACATGGATTGGAGGAGTATATTACAAAAAAAATATTTTATATTCCATGTTGCAAAGCAAAAAAATAAAAAACAACTATGATATTGTTGTTTGTGTTACTCCGAAATATTCGAATATTTTTGAGGAATTTAATAATGAAATAATCCTCAAAGTTTTTCCCGAAAATAAGTATCTTTTTGAATTAGGCATCATAAAAGAAATGTTATCTTCGAATAATAAATATATGTATTGCATGAATTCTTCCTTTTTTAATAAGATATGGGGAGGAAGAAGCATTTACTGGATACCTGATTTTCAGTACAAGTATTATCCGGATTATTTTGATAAAAAACAGGTAGCCAAACGAGAAAAAAATTATACACAAATGGCAAAAACCTCGGGAAAACTAGTTTTAAGCAGTCAGGCATGCAAGGATGATTATGATAAATTTTTTCCTGGCAGCAAAAATCAGATAACTGTTATTTCTTTTGTTTCGTATATCGAAAAAGAAATCTCAAATCTAAGTGAAGAATTTTGTAAGAGCGTTCTGGAGAAATACAATTTAATCGGCCATAAATATATTTATATTCCGAATCAGTTTTGGAAACATAAAAACCATATTGTTGTTTTAGAAGCGATAAAAAGACTTTCTGAGAAAAGCTTTAAACATTATAAATTTGTTTTTACGGGAGAACTATCAGATTTTAGAAATCCCGAATACATCGATCTGGTGAAAGAAAAAATGTCAGATTCTGATATTGCAGAGTATATAATTAATCTTGGATTTATTCCGAGAGCTGATCAGATTGCGGTTATGAAAGAAGCCTCTTTCCTAATTCAGCCATCTTTATTTGAAGGATGGGGAACTGTCCTGGAAGATGCAAAAGTGCTTGATAAAACAGTATTGCTTTCGGAAATTCCCGTTCACAGGGAACAAAAATCAGAGAAATGTTATTTGTTCAATCCTTCTGATTCGGATGATTTGGCAGAATTAATTGTTCAGGTATCAGCAAAAGAAACAGAGGAAAGCTTATCGGCTGGCTTGGAACTTATGAAAAAGAAAGCGTTAGAGTATTCGTTACAGCTTGAAAAACTGTTCGATCTTGATTAACTGTTTTGTTTGACATTTGATTATTATATGTAGGCAAATGGAGAAGGGTATTATGAAAGTTTTGGTTACGGGTGCAGGAGGTTTTATAGGCAAGAAAACTGCACAATATTTTTTGAATAAAGGATATGAGGTCGAAGGCTGGGATTTATGTGAAAGTGATAGACCATTCCCGATTAAAACTGTTGATATGATGAATTATTCGGATGTTATTTCCGAGTTAAAAAGAATCAGTCCGGCTATTGTTATTCATTGTGCAGGATGCGCAAATGTTGGCGAATCGGTAAAAAATCCCGAGCGTGATTTTAAAGGGAATGTTAGCATTACTCATAATCTGTTATTTGCATTAGAGGAATGCAAACTCAACTCGCGTGTTGTATTTTTGTCAAGTGCGAGCGTTTATGGAAATCCATATAAACTGCCCATTTCCGAGGAAGATGTTTTAAAGCCTCTTTCTCCTTATGCGCTTCATAAAGAAATGTGTGAAAACATCTGCTCATTTTTCGTTTCCAATTATGGAATGGATATTAAGATAGCCAGAGTCTTTTCGGCATACGGGGAAGGATTGAAAAAACAAATCTTCTGGGATATGTATCAAAAATCACGCCTTGGAAAGTTGGAAATGTTTGGCTCAGGAAATGAAAGCAGAGATTACATTCATGTTGATGATGTGGTTCAGGCCATTTTCCTTCTGGCAGTTACCGAAACAGAAGATTATATTTTTAACATTGCAAACGGTGAAGAAATTACAATTAGATGTGTGACTGAGATATTTGCCGATGCGGCCGGGATAGAGAAAGACAATATTGTTTTTAACGGCATAGTAAGAGAAGGTGATCCTTTAAACTGGAAAGCGGATATTTCCAGAATTCAGAAGATAGGATATAAGAAAAGCGTTGACATTAATTCAGGAATAAAAGGATATTATGACTGGGTTACGAACGAAAGCGGCTCGAAATGAAGAATAAAGAAAACCTAAAACAAAATAACAGAATTCAGTTTCTGGAAATATTAAGAGTCATTGCATGTTTTTCGGTTCTTTTATTTCATGTAATTAACGGATATAATAAGGATTCTCTCACGAAGCCACAATTGTATGTACCGCAGTTTTGGAATATTGTTTTAATAATTCTTCCGCTGTACCAGGTTTCTACGTTTTTTTCGATAAGCGGCTTTTTGTTTCAGAAATTTAATTCCGAATCGTTTGAGAAATTGAGAAAAGGTTTTTTTTTCAAAGATTACGGAAAATTAGCAGTAAAAAAGCTTGTTTGTTTGGGAATTCCTTATTTGTTTTTTTCTGTTTTATACATTGTATTGTCGATACCTTTGCAATCCGACATGCATACGGCGTATGGTTTATCAAGCATCTTTAAAATTTTTATTGAACCGGTAGCGCAGTATTGGTATTTGCATTCATTGATAATCATTTTTTTGATTGCACCCTTTATTTTGCTGGTTACTCGTGGCAATGCCTTGATAGGTTTTATCATTTCGATTGTTTTATACCTGTCCACATTGGTGATTAACTATCCGCTTCAATCACCCATTGAACATTTATCGACTTTCTTTTTAGGTTGTTTGCTTGCATATTCTGGCAAATATTGGGAAAAACTGGCGCAAAAATTTATCCCTGTTTTTTGGGTTGCCGTTTTCTTCTTAATATCAAATATATATGTGTTCTTTAAGCTTGATTCCCAATGGAATGATATTGTCAGTGCGATTGTTGAACTGACGGCTAAAATCGTACTGATTCTTGTTTTGTTCTGCTTTGGTGTATCTTTAGAAAAGAACAAAGGAATCGGCTCCTGGGCCGTCTTTCTTTCGAAACATACATTGCATATATATTTAATACATACATGGATTACGGGTGTTGTAAGAGTAGCATTGCTGCATTTTAATGTGTTTAATGTGATTATCCATGTTCTTGCAGGAACAGTTTTGGGAAGCCTCATTTCTTTTGCTGCTGCATTTATTATCCGTAAAATAAAAATATTTGATTTTGTTTTTGAACCTGGCAAATATATAAATTTCAAACCGCGTAAACAAACAAAAGGTTAATTCGTTTTAGGGACGGAAATTGTTTTTTGCTTTGAATTATTAATTGATTGAATAATTGGAATACAGTAAAAATGAAAAAAAAAGAAGGAAATAAAAAATCATTAAAAAGAAGCATGTCGTTGAGCTTAATTTGCAAGCCTCTTGCAATGCTGATTTATTTTTTTTATACACCAATATTGCTTCATTATTTAGGCGAGGAAGAATTCGGAATATGGTCAACAATTCTCTCGGTCATAAACTGGATAAATTATTTTGATATCGGTATCGGACAGGGACTCAGAAATTCTCTTACAAAATATATATCCCAGGAAAAACATGAAGAAGCCAATGAGTCCGTATCTACCGGCTATATAACCCTCGGAGTTGTTTCCGGTGTGTTTTTCTTAATCGGATTTGCATTTATAAAAATATTTAATATGAATCAGATATTTAAAACAGATGTAAATCTTGATCCGACTCTGATAGTCAGTTTTGGCTGCGTATGCTTGAATTTTGTGCTTGGTCTTTCGAAATCACAATTATATGCTACTCATCAGGCAGAAAAAGTTGGATTTATGACTGTGTTGATTCAGTTATTTAACCTGCTTGGTATTGTGTTATTATCTGTTTTCAGTGGAGGGAATCTTCTGGCGGTTGCTATAGTTGTCGGAATATCGAGCATTATCGTAAATGCAGGTTTTTCACTACTTATCTGGAAAGATTACCGGTATTTAAAACCCAACCTGTTCCATTTTAAGTTTTTTGAAATGAAAAATGTTTGCGGAATCGGAGTAAAGTTCTTTTTCATCCAAATTGCTGCAATGATTCTGTTTTCAACCGATAACGTGATTATCACGAGATTGTTCGGACCTGCAAGCGTAACACCTTATAATACTTCATATATGGCATTTACTGTAGTAAATGCGTTATTTGTGGCTTTTATGTCTCCTCTTTGGTCAAAATATACAGTTGCAAAGCAGGAAAAGGATTTCGTTTGGATTAGAAAAACCATATTAAAGCTTGATGCTGTACTTCCGTTTATAGCGATTATTCTGATTGTCGGAGCATTAATTTATAAACCCGTATCGGTAGTATGGCTTCAAAAAGTACTGGATTATGACAAAGGTTTAATCCCACTCATGGCGGTGTATGCTTTCGTATATGTGGCTTCAAACATATATGCCACATTGCTTAACGGAATGGGGTTAATTAATATCGAATTGATTTTTGGAATCATAACTGCCGTTATCAATATTCCGCTTTCTGTTTTCTTTGGAAAGTATTGCAATATGAGGACGACGGGAGTTCTTTTAGCAACAATAGTATGTTTGATAATATCACTGGTTCCGCAGGCACTGTATTCGCATATCTATATTAATAAAGCAATTAAAGAAAATAAAGGTGACATTACCGAACAAAGCAGCGAAAATGAATAAAATCATAAATCAAAGGAGGGTATAATTATGGCAGAAAACAAATGGAGATTCAGAGGAGAAGATTTAAAGGGCACAGAAACAGAGAAACAGGAAACATAATTCAATTTCCTAATAGAAAAGTTGGAATTCTTTTTGTCGGTATTTTTCTTATGATATCTGGGTATGGTTTGATGTATGGCCTAGAAAATAAGGAGGATTATCTTAAAAATTTTTGGCCCAAAAGACTTGGAAAAATGATTCCGATTTTTGCGATTGTCGTAATTATTGATTTTATTATAAATAAAGAGATTAACTTTTCGAGGGCAACCGGAGGTGCAAAATGGTATGTATACGAATTGATTATATTGTATATACTGTTTTACATTTCGAATAGATTATTTATAAAGAATCAGCTTGCAATATTTTTTTTTGGCCGCTATAGTGCTGGCTTTTCTTTTCTTGTTATTTAATTTTGATAATCCATGGTATGGAAGTACACTCTGTTTTCCTTTAGGAATGGCTTACTATAAAATAAAGGAAAGGACAGGTAATATTACAATTCTCAAGCGTATAATTCTGGTGATTGGATTGTTTTTTCTAACAGGAGTTACAATATTGAGCTTTTTCTTATGGGACGATTTATTCGTAGGAGTTTTCCTTTGTCGAAATATAGCCTCAGTATCATTTTGTTTTGCAATATTATTGATCCTTGAGAAAGTGAAAATTGGCAATAAAATGTCATTGATGCTTGGAATGGTATCATACGAAATATATTTGATTCATGGAATATTTATAAGTATTTTTTAAAAAAATCTGAAGATTGAAAATGACCATTTATTTACTGTTGCTGTTATAGGGGCGAGTATAGTAATTTCGTTTATGGTGTATTATTGTGGTGCAGGTCTTAAGAAAGTATTCTATAAAGAAAAAACAAAAAAGAATTAGAAATAATATAAGAAAATGGAATACTATATGGAAAACTGAATGAAATAGAAAAGAGTAGAATATGAAAAAAATAGTGGTTTTTGGTGGAGGAACAGGCTTGTCATGTATACTTTCCGGACTTAAACTGTTCCCGCTTGATGTTACAACGGTAATTGCCGTAAGTGACAACGGAAGCAGTACCGGAGTTTTGAAAGAGGAACTTAATATACCTGCAGTCGGAGATATCGGTAAAGTGCTTTTATCGATGGCGAATGTAGATTCTGATTTCGTGGATCTGCTTGGATATCGTTTCTCTAAAGAAGGCTCACTGCACAATCATCCGGTTAGAAACATCATGCTTGCTGCACTGATCGATACAAAGGGAAGCCTTACTGAAGCGACTAAGTATATGGCTAAGCTTCTTAATGTCAAAGGAACGGTACTCCCCTTAACGGAGGAGAAGGTTGAACTTGTCGGGGAAGGCGATGACGGCAGTTTCTTTGGAGAAGAATGTGTCAGTGCGAATATTAAGGACATAAAGAGATTATATTATGATCATGATGTTCATATCTGCCCTGAGGTTAAGGACAGAATAGCGGAAGCAGAGCTGATTATCTTCAGCCCGGGAAGTCTTTATACCAGTGTTTTGCCGCACCTTCTTGCGAAGGAAGTTGTGGATGCCTTAAGAGAAACTAAAGCACCGATAATGTACATCTCCAACCTGGTAACTCAGCCGGGAGAAACAGACGGATACAACGTGGAAGATCATATAGATGTTTTAAACCATTACCTGGGCGACAGGAAGATCGATATAGTAATTGCCAATAATGGCGTTGTGGATGAGAGAATCCGTCGAAAATACCTTGATATGGAAGGCAAAGAGATTGTTTCTCTTGAAGGAGTTAAAGACACCAAAGTAATAGCAGATGATATATTCTCGATTGAGGACGAGAAGATTCGTCACGATGCCCTGAAAACTGCATATCTTGTGTTCTCTTATATGATGAAATGACGTCCAAAGAGCCTGACTTCAATCTTTAAGGTCAGACTCTTTTTTGTATATAAAATATATTTTATTATGTTGATAATATTATCCCTTAATAGTATAATAAGTTAACTTGATTTTAATAAAAGGGAGGTAGATATCATGGCAGAAAACAAATGGCGTTGCAGAGCAGAAGATTTAAAGGGAACAGAGACAGAAAAGAACCTTTTGGCGGCTTTTGCAGGCGAATCTGAGGCACGCAACAAATATACATTCTTTGCATCTAAAGCAAAGAAAGAGGGCTTCGTTCAGATCTCGAATATCTTTGCCGAGACGGCGGCAAATGAGAAAGAACATGCAGAAATCTGGTACAAGATTTTAACGGGTATAGGAACAACGGTTGATTGTCTTGAGGCAGCAGCAGACGGCGAGGCATATGAGTGGAAAGAGATGTATCCTTCCTTTGCGGCAAAGGCAAGAGAAGAGGGTTTTGACGAAATTGCGGAACTCTTTGAAGGTGTTGCGGCAATAGAGAAAGAACACGAAGAAAGATACAGAAAACTCTTAAAGAACATTGAAGATAAACTTGTGTTCTCACGTGACGGAGACTGTGTATGGCAGTGCTCCAACTGTGGCCACATTGTAATAGGCAAGGAAGCTCCCGAAGTTTGTCCTGTATGCAATCATGCACAGGCTTACTTCCAGATTAAGGCGGAGAATTATTAATTATTTAAGGAGGGTTACATTATGAAATTTTATCGTTGCAAGAAATGTGGAAAGATAATTGCTGTCGTTAACGAAACACCTGTACCTACAATGTGCTGTGGCGAAGCAATGGAAGAACTGATTCCCGGTGTTGTTGATGCGGCACTTGAGAAACACGTTCCTGTTTACGAAGTGGCAAATGGCAAAGTGACTGTTACCGTAGGAAGTGTTGAACATCCCATGCTGGATGAGCATTACATTCAGTGGATTGCAATTAAGACTAAGAATGGTAATCAGAGAAAGGTGCTTAAACCCGGAGATGCTCCCAAGGCTGAATTCGCCATTATAGAAGGTGATGAAGTTCTTGAAGTATATGAATACTGCAATCTCCACGGACTTTGGAAAGCATGATAATTTAATATCTGTATGAGATTTGGGCGACGAAAGAACAGGCATGACTGCTCTTGAAGTCGCCCTTATTTATTTATATAATATTAAGTGTTGTGATTGGAGATTTAAGGACAGATGCTGTTTAATTCGATTCATTTTTTGGTATTTTTCCCAATTGTAGTATGCCTGTATTTTGTTCTTCCGGCTAAAGTGAAGAACATATGGCTTCTGGTTTCAAGCTATTATTTTTATATGTCCTGGAACCCTAAATATGCATCTCTTATTTTGACATCTACGGTTATAACATATGTATGTGCTCTGTTAATTGAGAGAACCAAACGAAAATGGATTCTTGCTTTAAGTATAACAAGTAATCTTGCAATTCTGTTTGTTTTTAAATATTTCTTTTTTTCTTTTGATCTTATATCGAAGGCTGTATCCCTTGCGGGTGTAAGCCTTGTTCCCCCGGAATTTGATATTGTACTGCCTGTGGGCATTTCTTTTTATACATTTCAGGCGTTAAGCTATGTTATTGATGTGTATCGTGGAGAAATAAAGGCGGAGAAGAATTTTCTTAATTACGCTTTATTTGTTTCGTTTTTCCCTCAATTGGTTGCTGGACCCATCGAAAGATCCAAGAACCTATTAAGTCAGATTTCTTCGGTTCGAAAATTTGATTTCGACAATTTTCTTGAAGGCTCTTTACTTATGATCTGGGGTTTTTTTCTTAAGATGGTGATTGCGGACAGGATTGCAATATTCGTAGATGCGGTATACGGAGATTACAATACGTTTTCGGGGGTTTATCTTATTGTTGCAACGCTTCTTTTTGCGGTTCAGATTTATTGTGATTTTGCAGGTTATTCCGTGATTGCGATGGGGGCTGCAAGAATACTCGGAATTAAACTGATGGAAAACTTTGATGCTCCGTATTTTTCAACATCCGTGTCTGAATTCTGGAGAAGATGGCATATCTCGCTGACATCATGGTTTAAAGACTATCTGTATATTCCTTTGGGAGGAAGCAGAAAAGGGAAACTCAGAAAATACCTGAATAAAATGATTGTTTTTTTTGTAAGCGGTCTCTGGCACGGGGCGGATTTGTCATTTGTTCTTTGGGGCGGACTTAACGGATTGTATCAGGTGATCGAAGAATTGCTTCCTAAGATCAAATCCGAGAATATAGTCGTTAAAATTCTGAAAGGAATAATAACATTTGTACTTATTGATTTTTCTTGGATTTTCTTCAGAGCGGGAGGAATTACGGATTCGATCAATATTATCAAGGCAATGATTCAGGGTTTTAACCCTTCGGTTTTATATGATGGTTCGTTATTTGGCTGTGGATTGGATAATAAGAACTTTGCACTAATGATGATTGCAATTTTGATACTGGCGGTTGCTGATATATTTAAGCGAAGAGGGATTAAGATAAGAGAGAAGATAATGCAGCTTAATTTTGTGGCGGGAGGCCTGATCATTTCGTTCAGTATTGTTTTCATTCTGATTTTCGGTATTTACGGACCGACGTATGACGCTGCGGGATTTATATATTTTCAGTTTTAAAAGGAATTGGCTTTTCTTATGAAAAGAAAGATTTTATATGTGGCATTTACGGTTTTGATGACGATATTACTTCTGACTGTTGCCTCGAAAATTCTTAAAAGAAAATACAGCGATATTGAATACAGAAAGTTCTATAAAAGAGCGGAAGAATATGAAGTGCTTTTTTACGGACCTTCGGTAGTGCATTACTCGATTTCTCCCATGCAGTTATGGAATGATTACGGCATAACGGGATATAATATGGGTAACGATTCCGAGAGGCTGACGATGACTTATTATGATATAGTCAATTCGCTTGATTACTGTAAGCCTAAAGTTATAGTTGTAGATCTGAATGCCATGACATGGGCGGGAAGCAAAAGAGACAATACGTTTAAAGACCATAATTTTCTTGATGCTGTACCTTTATCGATCAACAAGATAAAAGAGGTCAGAGATGTTTTTGAAAAAGATGAATATGCTGAATATCTGATTCCTTTTACGCTGTATCATTCTAGATGGAATGAACTGACCAAAGAAGATTTTACATTCGATTCAGACAGCGCGATGTACGGTCTGGAACTTCATCAGGGGATACTGAGTCTGCCGACACCTTCGACAGAACAATATGAAGAATCAAGATTTGGCAATGTTGCTGAAGAAGCTAAAGTAATGGACGATATTATCGCGCTTTGTGATGAAAAAGGTGTAGAATTGGTTTTCACATATCTGCCAAGCGGTGTCAGAGGGGGAGATCAGAAATTAAGAGAGTATTGTGCTGATTACCTGGCTTCAAAAAACGCAGTATATATGGATCTGCTTCATTTGGAAGGGATTGAGTATTCCAGGGATTTCTGCGATGAGGTTCATGTCAATGTTTTCGGTTCTGAGAAGATAAATGATTATATGGGTAAGTATTTGACTGATAATTATGACTTGTCGGATTACAGAACTGATGTTACAAAATCGTTAAGATGGAACGAAGATTATAAAGAATATGCTAATACTATTCAAAGTATGAAAGATGATATTAAGGAAGCTTATGATGCGATTCAGCCATGATCTGCCACTTTGAAAAATGGTCATATATTAAAGCTGAATAAACAAATAAATCATTAAGGGGAAACATGATGAGTAAAATCAAAACAATTACAAAAAGAATTCTGCTTACAATCCTGTCTGTGGTACTTGTGCTCGGAACGATAGTGATTCCGGGTAAAAAGGTTGAAGCTGCAGGCTATTTTTCTGCGGATCTGTTTACATGGGACCGTTCCAAGAAAGGAACACAGAGTTTCATGGATTCGGAAACGGTGAATACTTCAAATATCTTTATAAACGCGTTTATTGAAACGAGTTTTCCTCGTGATGACAAATCGGATATTGGAAGTTTCAGTGAATGGAATTTCGAGGGAGAAACATATTATTTTAAGATACCCGAAGGTATTTACAATCAGAGTGAGATAACAAAGTTAAATAACTCTGACTTAACAGTAACGGTTCAGCTGATGCTTCGTTACGACCCGGCAAAAGCAAGACTTGTTGAGCCGTCGGCAAGAGCTTATACAGGTTTTCAGTATTATTCGCCTAATATGACGGAGCCGGAAGTTATTAAAGAATACAGGGCCTATATGGATTTCCTGACCGAGTATTTCACAAGATCACAATGCCATATCGATGCCTGGGTATGCGGTAATGAGGTTAATGCTCCCGATTTCTGGAATTTCTTCGGAAGTGACTGCATGTATTCCTGCGGAGGAGGAAGATGGGGAATTAATAATACAGCACTTTTGATGGATAAATATGTTAAATTCTATGACTTGGTTTATGATGCGGTAAAAGGAAAGAATAAAAAAGGCAGAGTATGTATATGCGTGGATCATTGCTGGACCGAAAACGATCAGGGAAGAGTAGTTCCTACCAAGACTTTCTTAAGTGAGTTTGCAAAGAGAGAAGGCAATGACAAAGACTGGTGCATAGCGTTTCACTGCTATCCGGGAGACCTTAATCAGACAAGGATCTGGGCTACTCCGTATAACGGAAAGAACGAGGGTGCACAGTTTGTGGACGGGTATAATCTTGAAGTCCTGACGGGTTTTGTTAAGAATAATTTCGGAACCAATCACCGAATAATGCTTACAGAACAGGGTTTTTCTTCAAGACAGGGAGATCTTAATCAGGCAGCCTGCCTTGTGTACACATTCTATAAAGCAAGATTTGACGACATGATCGATGTTATGCACATCATGAAATTCCCTGGATGCGGTTTTGAACTGCATGGTACCGCGGAAGAAGTTTGGAAGAAACTCGACAACGGCTCGGATGCTGACGAACAATGGATATTTGATACGGTCAAAGGAGCAATAGGCGTTAATTCGTGGACCGAAATTGTTCCGAACTGGAAGAGTCAGTCAACGCTCCTTAATGAGAAAAATGCTTATAAGGAAGCTCATCCCTGCGAATATCAGGGAGTGGATTATAGTCTGGTATTTGATTTCGATTATTATGTTGCCAATAATCCGCTTGTTGTAAGTTACTATACTAGCGACCCGGTAAACAATCCTCCCACGTTTGAGGATATGTTCGGTTATTTTTCAAGATGGGGAATGGACCTGGGCCAGAAGAGTTCACCTAACTTTGATCTTGATGATTATAAGGCATCTCACCCTGAACTCGTGGCACAGTTCGGAGATGACAACAGAGCATATTATACTTATTTCTGCCAGTATGGACGTGAAGAATTGATCAGAGCATTTGTGGAGAGGTTCTATACGATTATTCTGGACAGACCTTCCGAACCTGAAGGTTCGGCAAACTGGACGCTTGCGCTTGTGGCGGGCTCTCGAGGCGGCGCAGATGTTGCGGACGAGTTCATTCACTCTGCAGAATATCTTGGTAAAGGAGATTCTGATGAAGTATATGTTACGAAAATGTACAGGGCCTTCTTTAACAGAGAACCTGATGATGCCGGAAAGGCGGCCTGGATGCAGAGTCTGGCCGAAGGAAAGGGACGAGATTTCGTCCTGGATGGATTCCTTGCTTCGGACGAATACAGGAAACTGTGCAAAAGTTACGGGATTAAGAGGGAAAGCACCAGAACCTTCGTGAAAAGGTTCTATACGATCATATTGGGCAGAACAAACGATCAGATAACCCCCGGTGAACTTGATAACTGGCAATTGGCCCTTGATTCTCATACTGCAGTAGGAAGTGAGATTGCATATCAGTTTATTCATAGTGATGAATACGAACTTACTCCCAAGAACGAAAGGGAGTATCTGGAAAAACTGTATAAGGCATTCTTTAACAGAGACATGGATGAAGATGGTTATAATCACTGGGTGAACGAGCTGGCAGCAGGAAGAAACAGGGATGATATACTCAACGAATTCTTAATTTCCGTTGAATTCTACAACTTATGCAATGAATACGGCATTAACCCTACAAGATAGCGTGAAAACGGCTTCGGAATATTTGATTAAATCAGGTAACTTTGGTATAATGAAATTTGGTTTTATATGAAACCTATATATTGTTTCTGGGAGGGAATATGAATAAAGTAAAACGTTTGTTGATTTCGTTTTTCTCGACGGCTTTGGTGCTCCTCGCTGCAGGTGCATTTCCAATTGTTTCGAGTGCGAAAGGCGCAAGAGATGTGCCGGCCGGCGCTGATGTTGATGTTGCAAACAAACTGATAATTATTAAGCAGGATAATTACTCTCTTGACGGTTACGACTTGTCGGGATACTGGCTTTCCATACAGGCAAATAATGTTACGATTAAGAACTGTAAAACAGGAAGAATTACTGCTGATACCGCAGGAAAGAAAGGCCATGTGATCACCGGTAACACGATTACAAACCCCGGTGGTAACGGCGTGGTTCTTAATAAGAATGATAACTGTAAGGTTACCAATAATACATTCTCAGCCGGCGTGAATGAAGCGGTACTTATGGATGGAGTTTCCGGATGCCAGATATCCGATAACAAAATGGACGGTGTGCTTACGCAAAGTATCTGGATTCTGAATTGTTCTGACTGTACGATCAAAGGCAATACTATTACCAATAATGACGGTAACTCATCGATTCTGGCAGATAAATGTACGAGACTTACCATTGATTCAAATAATATTAGTAATTCTGCTCACTACGGAATTGTTATCTACAATGATAACGGTTCTGCTTTGAATAATAATATTGTAAATAACAGTGCGGCGAAAGCGGCAGTGCCCAATCATGGCGACGGCATTCTTATAGAGTATTCAAACGGAGTGTCATTAACGGGCAACACGGTTGACGGTGTTAAAAGTGCCCAGATGGACTGGGGTAACGGCATCATCGTCGGACACGACAACACTAATATAACCCTTAAGAAAAATACGGTTAAAAATGCTGGAAACCATGGTATTCAGGTTTCTTACGGATCGTTTACAAATATTCTGCTTGAAGATAATACTGTAACCCAATCAGGATTCGTTGGGGTTTCGATATCCAGAGGATGCGCTGCTGATATGATTAACAATAAAGTGTATGAGAATATCGGCAACGGAATTGTTTATGACGGACACGAAGACTATAACGGCAAAGTTGGTGTTCAGGGTAATCTTACAGGCAACGAGGTATATTCCAATACGGCAAGCGGCATTTGGGTATCCTACGGTATTGTAAATTTAAGTGGAAACAAATGTCACCATAATGCTTCGGAAGGAATCAGAATCGAACAGAATTCTGCAGCCACAATAGAATCAAATACTTTGAATGACAATGGTTCTCCTTACGGAATAAGTCTTTGGTATAATTCAAATACATCCATTATCGGAAATACTATAATTAAATCCACACCCGATATGGACGGCTTTGGAATTATTGTGGAAGGCAATTCGGTTTCAACGATAGATCAGAACAGAATTGCCAATTACGGCGAATCGGGTATATTTGCCGCATCGGGAACAACTGTAAATGTTACCAATAACCAGGTTGGTGTAAGCGGAACACAGGGCTTTAAACAGTATGCATACTATTTATGTAACGGTAATGATGTTGCGGGTTCACACAATCACCTTTCTGTAGAATATATTACCAATTCGGCAGTAAAGGGCGGTACGCACAGAGCTGGAGCAAGATCGGGTGTAGTGGTAAACGGCTCCATGATAGAGGTTTTATCCAATGATAGCGGAATCATAGAAGCTTCTTTTGCGGCACAGCCTTCTACTGATAATATAGTATTATTTACAATAGGACCTAACAATAACTCGATCTGCATTAATGCAAAACCTGATTTTGTATTACCCGGCGGTCCTGCGAAAAGAGAAGATATTGAGGCTTTCGTGGAAAGATTCTATACTATTATTCTTGACAGACCTTCGGAAGCTGCCGGTCTTAAGAACTGGACTGATGCATTGGTTGCCGGAACAAGAGGCGGTGCAGATGTGGCCGAAGAATTTATTCACAGCCCGGAATATATGGCTAAAAATGAATCTGACGAAGTGTATATAAACAAGTTATATCTTGCTTTCTTTAACAGACAACCAGATGCTGCGGGAAAAGCAGCATGGATGCAGAGTCTTGCCGAGGGAAAAGACAGAGATTTTATTCTTGATGGTTTCCTTGCTTCTGAGGAATACAGAAATTTATGCCTGTCATATGGTATTAAGAGAGAAAGTACAAGAACATTTGTAAAGAGATTCTATACTATCGTTTTGGGAAGAAGTAACGATCAGATTACTTTCGCAGAACTTGATAACTGGCAGAATGCTCTTGATTCGGGAATCTATCCCGGAAGTGAAATTGCTGAGCAGTTCATCCATTCACCTGAGTACGAACTTACTCCCAGGAATGATAAAGAATATCTTGAAATATTATATAAAGCTTTCTTTAACAGAGATATGGATCAGGGCGGATATCAGCTTTGGTCTTCACAACTTGCTTCGGGAAGACCGAGGGATGAAATACTCCACGAATTCCTGATTTCACAGGAATTCTGCAATCTTTGTGCGGAATACGGAATAAGACCTTATTAAAAATAATGTTTTTTTGTCGAGGCAGGGATGGTTCCCTGCCTCGTAAATGGAATTCGATATGTTTGCATATTTACTGATATTGTTGGATGTGATATTGCTTTTCTTCACATTCGGCAGTTTTACTGACAGGAAAAGAATATTTATTCCTCTGGCTGAATCCATTTCAGCTTTTTTGTGTTTATATATCGTCACGTCAGGTTTGATGTGGCTTTTTGAGTCTTTTAATGTTGCAACCTGTCTCTTGGTTGTATCTTTTATTTCAGTATGTCTTTTTATTGCACGATATTTCACATGCTCGGATAAAGGGGTTAAATTCTTTTCATACTCCGGAATTAAAATAGATCACAGAATAATTCTAAACAAATGTGCTATTATGCTTGCTCTTTTCTTGTCGATAGGCACATATTCAACATATGGAATAGGACACAATGACGGAAATGCTCAGGCTCTTGCTCTTTCAATCCTTAACGGAAACAATACCCATGTTTTTGAAATTGAAGAATATCAAAACATTAGAGCTGAAAGTCCATACGAATATTTTTTCTTTGACACAATAAGCAATATTGATACTACGGATTTCACTGCCAACTATTGGATTACGGATGAAGGAAGCGAAGACGGTGAGATAAGAATGATGGCAGACTATGGAGCTGATCCTGTATACCCTTCGGTTCTAGCGCTTTCTGCAACGATATTCGGGTTTTCAAGAATGGCATTTATTCAGGCGGTATTTGCTTTCTGTTTATTCGTGTTTGTCGACGAGATATTAAGAGTCCTCAAATGTGATTGGAAACTAAGATCCGTTCTTATTCTTCTGCTCGGTGTTTCTCCGATAATGGTTTATTGTAACCATACCACATTGGTAGAGCCCATAATAGGCTTTTGCATGGTTCTTTTCATGTATTATCTTCTTTGCAAGGATGATAAATTGCAAATTGTTTCCGCGGCGGGTGTGGTGGCATTTTCGTTCTTGCACTCAAGTGTATATACTATGCTTCCGCTTTTCCTTGTTATCTACTGGATGTTCTACATTCATACGAGAAAGTTAAGATTCCTGGCAGCAAGTGGAATTGCGATGCTTGGTTATATTGTCAGCTTTATATTCTTAAATATTGTGGCATATGAGAATACATCGATTAATTACAGACTCGGCCTCCGTTTTTTTAAAGAGAAATATTTTGTTTTTATCATAATTATTTCCGTTATCGCAGCTATCGGAGCAATGCTTCTTGTTATACTTTTTAATGATGTTGATCCGGAGAAAATCTCTTCATTTGAACGCGGTAAGGGACGTGTTGTTTTTAAAATTTTCGTTATTATAGCATCGTCTGCTTCAATTATTTTTATGATTGTAACCAATATCATTAAATGCGATACGTACAAAGATACATTAAATATTTCATTTGTAGTTTTCATGGTCTGCACGGGAATAGTAATAATGCCTTATATTATAGGTCGACTGATAAGTGGTTCGTATACAGTGGGAATCAAAGAAGCTGTTGTTATTGTTGCTTTTATATATACGGTTCTTCTTTATTCTTCGGTTATGAAACCAATGTTGGACGGATATTATTACGAAACCAGATATCTAGCTTCTTTTATTCCTTTTGTAATCCTTGAGGCGGGTATGATGTTAAGAATGCTGAAAGAAGAAGGAAAATACTATATCCCGATTATCGGAATAATTCTTCTTTTATTTCCGTATACAACATCGCTTCTTTCAGCGAAAACTGATTGCAGAATGGATATGAATATCATCGAGGATGTTATAGATACCGTCAATGTAAAGGCAGATGAAGATACTGTCATTCTTGTGGAAAAAGATCTTATGAAATATTTTTATTTTCCTCTTCTAAAGAACACAGTGGCGAGAGTATATCCATTTGAAGCAAGATATATTAATAATTTCTGCTTGGACACAGAAGATGTTTCGTCGAAAGTTTTGTATGTTACCAATTCTGATGGGGATGCTTTCAAAAGAAAAGGAACAATACAGTATCTAAATCTTAATAAGGAATATTCAGTATCTTCGGAAGATGCTTCGGAAATAATCGGACTTCCTAACGCTTTTCGTGAACAAAATAGCGAAATTGTTCAGGTAATTGAGGTAAATAAGCTTTATCAAATGGTTGATACATCTAATATTGACATATTCAATATGGATAATGTTAAAATAACAGTTGACCAAATTGAAATCGATGAAGATATTGCACATGTCAAGATTGCGTTAACTGATAAGTCGAAATTATACTATAATGCAAATAAGATGTCACTTTCTTATCATTTGGATTACGAGAAGTCCGATGATGTTTATGATAATCTTAGAATCGAAATCGATCCAGTAATGGTTGAGGATTATGTAATGGATTTTGATTTGTCGCAACTTGATGAGAATATGATAGTCGGTATTGATATAGTCGAAGAAAATGTGGCATGGTATTCATGGAATCATAAGGTACCGATTATTCGATTCAAAAAAAACGATGGGGAATGGGATTACTATATTCAATACAGAGTTATGGGCTTTCCCAATTTATAATTTTTTCTAGAGAGGAAAATGAGGAATGAAAATAGCTGTTGCCGGTACCGGTTATGTCGGAATGTCGATAGCGACACTTCTGGCACAACATAACAAAGTTGTTGCGGTGGACATTGTAAAAGAAAAGGTTGATAAGATTAACCAAAGAATCTCGCCGATTCAGGATAAAGAAATAGAGGAATATCTTGCAAACAAAGAATTGGATCTGTATGCCACAACAGATATTGAAGAGGCGTATAAAGATGCTGATATTGTTGTTATAGCTGCCCCCACCAATTATGACAGTGATTTGGACAGATTTGATACTTCGGCCGTAGAAAGTGTTATCGATGTGGTGATTAAGATAAATCCGGACGCTCTTATGGTTATCAAATCCACGATTCCCGTAGGTTATACGAAGAAGATCCGTGCGGCGAAGAACTCTGATAATATTATCTTTTCGCCGGAATTCTTAAGAGAATCCAAGGCACTTTATGATAATCTTTATCCGAGCAGAATCATTGTCGGAACGGATATGACTGACGAAAGGCTTGTTGAGAGAGCAAATGAATTTGCTATGCTTATCAAAGAAGGAGCCATCAAGAAAGATGTTGAAGTAAAGATCATGGGTTTCTCGGAAGCTGAAGCGGTTAAACTGTTTGCTAATACATATCTTGCATTAAGAGTCAGTTTCTTTAATGAACTTGACACTTATGCCGAGGTGAAAGGTCTTGATTCTCAATCCATTATAGACGGAGTGTGTCTTGATCCGAGAATTCAGAGTTTTTATAACAATCCTTCATTCGGATACGGAGGATACTGCCTTCCCAAGGATACGAAGCAGCTTCTTGCCAATTACAGGGAGGTTCCCGAGAATCTTATCGAGGCTATTGTTAAGAGCAACGGGACCAGAAAAGATTTTATTTCCGAACAGATCCTCAAGAAAGCAGGATTCTATGAGAAGTTTAACCGTATGGACAATCCTGCCGGCAGTGAATTGAATTGTATTATTGGCATATATAGGCTTACCATGAAGTCGAATTCCGATAATTTCCGTCAGAGTTCCATTCAGGGAATCATGAAGAGACTTAAGGCAAAGGGTGTTGAAGTAATTATTTATGAACCCATGCTTGAAGACGGCAGCACCTTCTTCGGAAGCAAAGTTGTCAATAACCTTGACGAATTCAAGAAACGAAGTGAAGTTATCGTAGCGAACAGATACGATAAATGTTTCGAAGATGTTAAGGATAAAGTATATACAAGAGATATTTTCCAGAGAGACTAGTTAAGTGAGAATTAATCGTAAAATTAAGAAAAGAATTTACAGAATAATAAGCGCCATGATGGGATTGATGATCGTTATCATGGCCTTTTCCTTTGCCCCGGTTAAAGCGGAAGCAGCAACGGATTTAAATACATTTCCTTACTCCTACAGAGTGAAGTTAAGGGAATTGCAGAATGCACACCCTAATTGGACGTTTGTTCCACTTAACACGGGTCTTGACTGGAATACCGTTGTTAACGAAGAAATGAAGGGAGACAGAAGCCTTATATACATAACCGCCAAAGATTCCTGGAAATCCAAGGAAGCTGGAGATTACGATCCTTCAACGGGAACCTTTATCGGCAAATCGGGAAAGAACTGGGTTCGTGCTTCAAGAGAAGCAGTTGAATACCATCTAAACCCGGTTAATTACTTTGACGAATATCATATTTTTGCTTTCGAGCAGTTATCTTATAATCCCGCCATTCACAATGTTGACGGTGTTGAGGCTATCATAGCCAATTCGTGGATGTCTCACAGACCTCTCGAAGATCAGCCCAATTCGGTATTTAATTATTCCAATGTATTTGTTCAAAACGGAATAGACAGTGGCGTAAGCCCTTATCATCTTGCAAGCCGTGTTCTTCAGGAGCAGGGAAGGGGAGATGTTGCCAATAAAGTGAATCATAATGCGCTTATATCGGGAGTTTACCATGTATACAACTATTACAATATGGGCGCCAGCGGAAATACGGAGGCCCAGATAATAGCTAACGGCGTTAAATACGCAGAGGATCAGGGCTGGGATACGAGATTTAAAGCTCTTACCGGCGGTGCCAAAAAGATTGGAGAATCGTGGATCAACAGAGGCCAGGATTCGCTATATCTTCAGAAGTTCGATGTCGATAATTCCGACGGCGGACTTTACTGGCATCAGTATATGCAGAACATTCAGGCTCCGATGTCCGAAAGCGGTATGGTTTACAGAGCATATGAAGAATGCGGGGCAATAAACCAGAATTTCGTATTTGAGATTCCTGTTTACAAAAACATGCCCGGAAGTGAAGAACCGATTTCTGAAGAGAAGGTTCGTGATTTTGTCAAAAGACTTTATGTGGTCTGCCTTGACAGAGAAGCTGATGCAGATGGTCTTGATGCGTGGACACAGGCGCTTGTAAGTCGTACACAGAATGGTTCGCAGGCGGCTTCGGGATTTGTATTCTCAGAGGAATTTAAGGGTAAGAACTATTGTAATGAATGCTATGTAAAGCATCTGTATAATGCGTTCCTCGGGCGTGAATACGATCAGGCGGGACTCGAACACTGGGTAGCGCTCTTACGAAGCGGTCAGACGAGAGAAGAGGTCTTTAACGGATTTGCCGTAAGTGCTGAATTCAAAGGTATATGTGAGAGCTATGGAATTGAACAGGGAAACGGAATGGCGATTCCGGAACTTGGTACGAAGGCGATGGGCGACTGCTGCGGCTGCGGCAAAGAAAATGATGTTAAAGTGTTCGTTACCAGACTTTACAGGGTATGTCTTGACCGAGAACCAGATGCGGAAGGTCTTTACAATAACTGTATGGTCCTTTGGGGCGAGGCCTTGACCGGTACTCAGGTTGCTCACGGATTTATCTTTAGTGAAGAGTTTACGGGACATGATTACGATGACTCAACTTATGTCGATTATCTGTACAGAGCATTTATGGGAAGAGAAGCAGATCCTCCGGGCAAGGAATCGTGGATGGTCACTCTTTCAAACGGTGCCACAAGAGAAGATGTATTCTACGGTTTTGCTCAGAGTGCGGAGTTTAATGATTTGTGCAGACAATACGGAATTTTAAACTGATGCAAACTTTTGATTTTGTTGATTTTATAGGCAAAATTTGGTATATTATAATAGTTGAATTTTGATTTATATAAAGGAGAATTATTTTGAAAAAAGCACTTATTACAGGTATTACGGGACAGGATGGATCATTCCTTGCGGAATTCCTTCTTGAGAAAGGATACGAAGTTCACGGAATCACAAGAAGAGCTTCTATCGCAAACACATCCAGAATCGAGCATTTGATCAAAGCAGGTTCTGTAAAATTGTATGACGGAGATTTGTCGGATTCCACATCTTTGATAAAGATAATCGATATCGTAAAACCCGATGAGATCTATAACCTTGCGGCTCAGTCACACGTACAGGTATCGTTTGACGTTCCCGAGTATTCGGGAGATGTTGATGCAATCGGTGTACTTAGAATCCTTGAAGCGGTAAGAATGCTTGGATTGGAGAAGACAACGAAGATTTATCAGGCATCCACATCCGAGCTTTACGGAAAGGTTGAGGAAGTACCTCAGTCGGAGAAAACACCTTTCCATCCTTACTCACCATACGCAATTGCAAAGCAGTATGGTTTCTGGATGATGAAGGAATACAGAGAAGCATACGGAATGTTCTGTGTAAACGGTATTCTTTTCAACCATGAATCGGAAAGAAGAGGAGAGACCTTCGTAACAAGAAAGATTACACTTGCTGCAGGAAGAATCGCAGAAGGACTTCAGGATCATCTTGAACTCGGAAATATGGATTCGCTCAGAGACTGGGGCTATGCGAAGGATTACGTAGAGTGTATGTGGCTTATCATGCAGCAGGATACACCCGATGATTTCGTAATCGCTACAGGCGTACAGCATACGGTTAGAGATTTCACGGAAAAGGCATTCGCTGCAAACGGAATCAAGATCCGCTGGGAAGGCTCAGGTGTTGACGAGAAGGGTTATGACGCTGAAACAGGTAAGATGCTTGTATGCGTAAATCCTCAGTGGTTCAGACCTACCGATGTAGATAACCTTTGGGGTGATCCTACAAAGGCAAAGACAGTTCTTGGCTGGAATCCTCAGAAGACTTCTTATGAAGAACTTATTAAGATCATGGCAGAGCATGACCGTGCTCTGGCTAAGCGTGAGAAAGCATTAGCTAACGCATAAATTTAAGCCTTCCCCTTGGGGGCGTAAAAAAATAAAAGGCTTCCCCTGGAGGGGAAGCTGTCAGCCGTAGGCTGACTGATGAGGTGTTTTTAATTTGAAATGCATCATACTCGCTGGCGGGAGAGGAGACAGATTATGGCCCCTCTCCCGTCAAAGTTATCCGAAACAATTTATCAAACTTCAGGGTGATCACTCTCTGTTTCAGGAAACGATAGCAAGAAACATTCCTTACTGTGACGAGTTCATCATCATTACAAACGAGGAATATCGTTATATAGCGATCAATCAGGTTGCTGCTTTTCAGGGTCTGGTACACAGATACATCTTCGAGGGAGAAGGTCGTAAAACGACCGCTGCCCTTACCTTGGCATGTTTAAGACTTGAAAAATCGGAGACCGTTCTGGTTGTTCCCGCGGATCAGGTTGTTGACGGGATTAATTACAAGGACGATATAACGAGAGCCAAGGAATTATCCGCTGAAGGTTATATCGTAACATTCGGCATGCCTGTTAATTCACCCGAGGAAAGATACGGATATATTAAGGCTGACGGTGAAAATGTTGATGCATTTGTTGAAAAGCCCGACTACGAAACAGCTGTTGAATACATGAACTCCGGAAAGTATCTAATCAACAGCGGAATGATGCTATTCAGAGTCGGAGATTTCCTGGAAGAATTAAACAATTATTCTCCGGATATTTTCAAACTTTGTAAGAACGCACTTAAAGGAAGAAAAGTCAAAGGAAATTCGGTAACATATTCTGCAGGGGTTATGAATTCGATTCCCGCTATTCACATTGAAAGAACGCTTCTTGAAAAGACCAAGCGTGCCAAAGTTGTGAAGGCGCATTTTGATTGGAAAGACATCGGCAGTCTCGAAGATATTGAGGAGACAAGACTTAAAACTTCGGCCGATGGTCTTGAATATGAAAACAACTGTGAAAACACGGATATAATAAACAGATGTCCCAAGAGTCTGGTGGTAGCCAACGGAGTATCGGATGTTGTTATCGTCAATACTTCCGATGCGGTCTATGTGGGCAAGAAAGGCGAATCCGAGAGACTTAAAGAACTTGTTAACGATTCGGATGCTATTTCATCGATCGGACGTTTCTTTGAATCGGGACGGATTAATTACAGACAGTGGGGTACTTACGATCTTCTCGTCGATACACCTCATTACAGAGTTAAGCATGTTGTCATACAACCGGGTAAGACGATTTTTGCACACAAACATGAATTCAGATCCGAACACTGGACGGTAGTTTCAGGAACCGCTTTTATAGAACTTGACGGCAAGGAAGGATATTATCATACGGATGATGTTGTCGATGTCCTTCCCGGAATGAAGCATCAGGTAAGCAATTTCTCCGATACCGAACTTGTTATAGTTGAGGTTTCTGTCGGAGAGAATGTTAGCGAGGATGATAAAGTTTCGACGGAATGGACCGAGAATGACAATAATAAAACGGTTCTTCCCTCCGAACCGCTGGTAAAACTTAATCCCGCGTTCAAGGATAACCTTTGGGGCGGAACCAAATTAAAAGAAATATACGGTAAAAAATGTGACTTCGATATTCTTGCGGAAAGCTGGGAGATGTCTGCACATGAAGCAGGACAGAGCATCATAGCCACCGGAAGAAACAAAGGTATGCTTTTTAACGAATACCTTTCTCTTATCGGTAAGAACAACTGGGGCTGGAAGTGCTCGACATTTAATGATTTTCCCATTCTGGTTAAGCTTATCGATGCCAAGGATAAATTATCCGTACAGGTGCATCCCGATGATGATTATGCTATAGTTAATGAGGCACAGTACGGAAAGAACGAAGTATGGTATATTGTTGACTGTGACGAAGAAGCTTATCTCTATTGCGGATTTAATAAGGATGTAAGCAGGGAAGAGGTTCTTAAACGTATAGAAGACGATACTATTCTTGAAATACTGAATAAAATCCCGGTATCTAAGGGAGATGTGTATTTCATCAAATCAGGCACCGTGCATGCGATCGGTGCGGGCATAGTAATATGCGAGATTCAGCAGTCTTCTACATGTACATACCGACTATACGACTTTAACAGAAGAGACAGATTCGGAGATCTGCGGGAACTTCATATTGACAAGGCTTTGGATGTGCTTAATTTCTCCAAATACTGTCCCGAGAAGATTGCCGATGACACAACAGAAGCTGAAGGGTACACCAAACGCATAATTTCGCGTTGTAAGTACTTTGAATGTGCACTGGTGGATATTGAATCGTCTGCAAGGATTCTGGGCGTAGAAGAGAGCTTTACGTCGCTTCTGGTCATAGAAGGTTCGGGAACGATATCCGTAAGTGATCTAAACGAGCCGGATAAAGTTAAGGAAAAGATAAGTTTTAAACCCGGAGACAGTTTGTTTGCTCCGAAATCAACGGATATATTTGTTATTGAAGGTAAATCAAAAATAATTATGACAAGAGTATAAAATGTAAAGGGAGGATTTTATGAGAAAAAGAGTACTCAGAAAAACAAAAGTTATTTGCATGATTCTTGTTGCGTTAATGGTATTCACAACGGCTTTCTTAAACATGGACTTTAAAGTCTTTGCAGAAGAACCCGAAGACATTATCGAAACAGAGATCGTAACAGCTGATGCAGAAATCGTTGATGAAGTCGATGTTGATGCTGTTGAAGAACCCGAAGCAGTTGCTGAAACTGCTGAGGATGAAGAAGTTACGGAGGAAGAATCCGAATCAATCGTAGAGGCAGCATGCGAAGAAGTTGTTGAGACGGTTGAGGAAGAAGCTGCTGAAGAAGTGGTTGCTGAAGAAGCTGCAGAAGATCTTCCCGTATTGGAAGATCAGGAATTTGTATTTGATCTTTCGGTACCCGCTGATGTTTGTGACGAATCCGAGATACTTTCTGTAGAGGAATACTTTGACCGGGAAGTAGATCAGGAGCTTTATTCTAAATATAATGCTTCGACATTTAACGGAGATAATCTCACGGGATTAAACAGAAGATTATATGACAATTTGAAAATCATGGCAGGCGAAGTAGCCGAGGGAAAAAGAACAAGCACGTATTTCAGAATGTCTGTTTCCGATCTGGGAATCGGAAATACTTACACAGCGGCTGAATTAGGGCAAAGCACTATAAACAATGCGGCTGCGGAGGAATTGCTTTATAAGATTGGCTGGGATAAGATTGATATCGGTCTGATTACGGATGCTCTTTCTATGGACTGCCCGTACGAGATGTATTGGAGAGGGTTGGAATCAGGAATAACTGAATATCCTCAGTTTGAAATCGTTTATGTGAATGGACAGCAGGCTCTAAGACTTACGGGATATGTAACTTATTATATTAAGGTTTCTTCAGAATATAAAGCAAATGATGAATTTACCGTAAATACTTCTAAAGTAACCGCTGTTAAAGCAGCTTCCAAGAATATTAACAACATTATTAATCAGGCTAAGAATAAAAATGATCTGGAAAAAGTTACTTTCTACAAGGATCAGATCTGTGCTCTTACAACATATAATTGGGATGCATTGGGAAATCCCGATCCATACTACTACGGAGATCCATGGCAGTTGATTTATGTTTTCGACGGAAATTCTAACACCAATGTAGTTTGTGAGGGCTACAGTAAAGCGTTTGCTTATCTTTGCGAGAAAACAAACTTTGCCGATTCATCCGTTAACTGTTATATAGTTACAGGTACTATGGACGGCGGCCCTCATATGTGGAATATTCTTCGCTGGAGCGATGGAAAGAACTATCTTGTTGATGTTACCAACTGTGATGATCTAGGCAATGATCTTTTCATGGCAGTTCCCAAGTCGGGTTCCGTAAGTGCGGGATATACATACAAATTATTAAATAATAACATCAAATTTGTTTATGATGATGATACTAAAGCGCAGTATTCTACTGAGGATCTTACCATCGGTTCCAAACTGACTTCGGCTTTAAAAGATATTTCACTTGAATATAGCGCATTTATTAAGAGCAAAACTGCTGTTCCTTTCACAATCGTTCGTGAGGGTGGAACCAACGCAACACAGTTCAGACTTGACTCGGTTGTATATGTTGAGAATAACACAACGATATTTACAGGTTCTTACGGTAATGATAACGTAATAAATGTCACATTCCCTGAAAAGGGCAAATATATTCTTCAATTCTCGGCAAAGGATTCTGACGGTACGGTTAAGAGCAGAACTGTTTCCGTTGACGTTAAAGAAGGTGAAGGCGTAGAAGATTTCGTAGCAAGATTCTATACTATTATTCTTGACAGAGAGGCAGAACCCGAAGGACTTCAGAACTGGGTAACTGCACTCGAAGCGGGAACCAGAGGCGGTGCGGATGTTGCTGATGAATTCATTCACAGCCCCGAGTTCCAGGCTAAGAAGTTGTCGGACGATGCTTATATAACAAAACTTTACCGTGCATTCTTTAACAGAGAACCCGATGCTGCAGGAAAGGCATCCTGGCTGCAGAGCATAGCTGAAGGAAAGGACCGTGATTTTGTCCTGGAAGGATTCCTCGCATCTGATGAATACAGAAATTTATGTAACAGATACGGAATTAAGAGAGAAAGTACACGTACATTTGTAAAGAGATTTTATTCGGTAGCTTTTGGAAGAACAGGTAACAATATTTCACCTGCAGAACTTGACAACTGGCAGGTTCCTCTTGATGCACATGCTCTTACGGGCGCTGATATAGCAGTTCAGTTTTTTAACAGCCCCGAATATCTTTTACACAATGACAACGAAGAACAATATTTAGGTAAACTATACAGGGTATTGTTTAACCGTGATATGGATGCCGGCGGTAAACAGATCTGGACTCAGGCATTTGCACAGGGATATGACAGGAATGCTGTTCTAGAGGAATTCCTTAAATCAGGTGAGTTTAAGGATATGTGTAATATGTACGGAATCAATCCCGGCAGATAATAAAAAACGGATTACAATTTGCAATCGAAAGGAAAAGATTGTGAAAAAAGCATTGATTATAGGTGCTGCAGGCTTTGTGGGCAATTATCTCATTGACCATCTGGCTTTGGACAGGGGTATGGAGGTATACGCAACAAAGCTTGCACACGAATGCCTTGAAAATAAAAACGCACAGGTCTATGACCTTAATATTCTTGAGAAGCAGGAGATAATCGACTTATTGTTTAAAATAAGACCGGATTATATCTTTCATCTTGCTGCTCAGAGCTCTGTAGGAGTTGCGTGGAAGAATCCTTCACTGACGATAGACGTAAATATTAAAGGAAGCGTTAATGTCATGGATGCCATCCGTGAACTCTACTACAAGCCCCGTGTTCTTTTAATAGGATCCGGCGAGGAATACGGTCATATTAAGCCCGGAGAGAGTCCGATCAATGAAGAGAATCATCTTCGCCCCGGAAATATCTACGCAGCGACCAAAGCGTGCCAGAACATGATAGGAAGCATATATGCGAAGGCATATGATATGGATCTTATGCTTGTAAGAGCGTTCAATCACATCGGCCCCAACCAGCTTCCAATGTTTGTAGTGGCTGATTTCTGCAAACAGGTTGTTGAGATTGAAAAGGGATTGAGAGAGCCTGTTATGTATGTCGGTAATCTTAAAGCCATGCGTGATTTCTCTGATGTAAGAGATGTTGTCAGAGCATACGCACTCCTTATCGAAAAAGGCGAAAAGGGTGAGACATATAACGTCGGAAGCGGACATGCCGTTGCAATTCAGGATATACTTGATCTGATTCTGTCAAAGTCGAAAGCGGACATTAAAGTTGAAGTTGATCCGGCAAAGATACGTCCGGTGGATGTTCCTATAATCGAAGCAGATACGACAAAGATCAGAAATGCTACAGGCTGGAGTACATGTATTACAATTGAACAAACCATAGAAGAAACATTGAATTATTGGAGGGAGAAGATAAATGAGTGATACATCCACCAAATTGTTTTCAAATCATGGTATTACATCATCTACGAGATATATTCATACTCCGGGTGATTTCGCTTTATCAAATCTTTTGTATGTTCAGGAAGTCGGTACATTAAAGAGTTTAAAATCTCACAAGAGCTCCAGAGAAGGAATTGAATCTGTATTATTTATGGTAATAAAGAGTGGAGAGGGCGCTGTTAGGGTTTCCGAGAAAGAATATGCGCTCAAAGAGGGTGACTGTGTACTGATCAACTGCATGAACAAATATGAGCATGAAAGCAGCGAAAACAACCCCTGGGAACTTTCCTGGGTGCATTTCTTCGGAAAGTCGGCAGTTAGTTTCTATGATATATTTTTAAAGGAAAATGATGGAGCAAATGTTTTCACTCCTTCCGAAAGCGAAAGTTATGTGAAGATGATCGAGAATCTCATGGCTCTTTGCAATGACAAGAATGTAATGTCGGAAATATACGCAAACGAGACATTGACCGAATTGCTTACTGAAGTAATATCCGATGTTATTAAATCGAATGAAACGACTTCAGATATAGATGTTAATGCTGTAAGAACATTTATAAACGATAATTATGCGTTAAAGACCGTTAAAGAGGACATATCAGCTCAGTTTGGCAAAAATATGGATTCACTTAATGATGCATTTAAAGAGGCTTACGGTATTGGTGTTAATGAGTATTTGAAAGCAAGGAGATTTAATGTGGCAAAGGAAATGCTTCGTTTCACGATTGAATCGGAGAGGCAGATAGCGGATGAATGCGGTTTTGACGAATATAACGATTTTATTAAAATGTTTGTTGAATCCGAGGGTATGACTCCTGAGATCTACAGAAGCAAGTGGGCTCAGTGGATTAAGTAATTCTTTTAAATAATTCATATAAAAAAGTCGCATTTGATGATTCAAATGCGACTTTTATTTTATTGCTATTTAGGAGATTAATTAACAACAGTTACTCTGAATCCATAACTTTCAAGAAGATTCTTGAATTCTTCTGAAGTACCGAATCCTACATCCAGCATGAAATCTCTGCTCATCTTGTTAACCTGTAGCTGTCTCTTCCAGTTAGCGAATCCATCTGCATCCGGCTCTCTGCCAAGGAACGCATGGTAAGCATCTGTAATGAACTGTTCATCGGATGTATGTTTGTTAAGATACTCTGCTGATCCGAAGAATCCTGTTCTTGCTACTGTTACTGCATCGTAATTTGTTCCGGCTTTGATTCCGTTTTTCCAATTTTCTTTTCCTGCGGGATCGCTTCCTCTTCCGAGAACCTGTACATAAAGTCTTTCAACATATGCATCTAAAGCTGCATCGTTAACATTTGTGGAATCGATCACGAAATGTCGTGTGTTGGCAGGAGCGTTTGAACCGACTTTGAATTCTCCGTAAAGAATACCGAGTGCAGAACATCTTGCTTTAAATTCAGGAGAATTGGCAAATCCTGCGATGATCTGCTCTCTGGATACGCCGCCTTTTAAAGCGTTAAGATGACTTTGTTTTCCGCTTGCATCTGAATTTCTTCCCAAAAGTGCAATATATAATTTTTCTACGAAAATATCCTCGGAGAAGTTCTTTAACTTGAATTCATCGCCCAAGAAGAATCCTCTTGCGATTTCAGCACTTGTAACTTTGTGTGCGGCAAGGTTTTCGGTCCAGTTATTTAACTCGGTTGGATCAATGGTCTTTCTTTCAAGAACATCGTAATAAAAACCTGCAACAAAACTGCTTATTGCTTCTTTGTTAACTGTAGGATTGGTGGGCTGAATACGATTATTGGATATCCAGGCGATTCTTGCACCTCTGTCTTTCCAGATGAAAGGATCTGTCTGATCACCATAGCATAACTTGTCGGTATTGTCGCTCTGCTTTCTGATGGTTACTTTAGCATATAATTCTTTCATTTTGCCTTCGCTGTCAAGCTGAATTACCTGAAGGTTATTTGCATAACAGTAAAGCTCTTTTAAGTCTCGGCTGTTGTTAAGTGAAACTGATGTCAGTTTGTTGTTCTGGCAGTATACACCGATGAGTTTAACGTTTTCATCAAAATTGATAGAAGAAAGATTACATTTTGAGCAATCCACATAATTTAATGCTGTACATTTGGTGATATCAATGGAGTATAAGTTTGGATTATCGTTGCAGTAAAGGCTCTGAAGTGCGGTATTTGCTGTCAGATCCAAAGTTTTGATATCATTTCCGTAGCAGGAAAGGTATGTAAGCTTCTTATTGTTTGCAAGGTTTAATGCAGTTAATTTGTTGTTGTGGCACTCAAGTCTCTTTAATGCAGGGTTGCCGGTTACATTTAAACTGGTGAGTTTGTTGCCCCTGCAGTTCAGTTCTTCAAGTTTGGCATTCTTTGTTATCGTCAACTGAGTTATTCCGTTTGCCTGACACCATAATTTCTTAAGATATGTATTGTTGGTTAAATTCAACTGCTTAAGGTTGGGACAGTTGCTGCATACTAATTCTTCGAGATATTTGTTGTTAGAAACATCAAGAGAAGAAAGATTGGTCTGCATGCAGTTAAGTTTTTTAAGCTTCGTAAATCTTTCGATGCCGCTCAAACTGGTAAGCTTTGAATTTCCGTTAACATTGATCTCTGTTACGCTTTGAAGAGTATCGTTGGAAATGAAATAATTATTTCCGTCTCTTGTAACTTCAAAATTATTGATAATGTACTTACGGAACTCGGCATCGGGGAATGTACTCTCATTTATGTAGATTCCTCCGGCTGCATTTGCTCTAGAAGCTCCCAAAGCCAGAATTGCAATGAAAAACAATGGGAGTAAAATGAGTCTAAATGATTTTTTGATTGAAAGTTTCATTTTGCTTTTCATTTACATCATCCTTTCGTAAATTAAATTTAGATTTAACTTCTGCTTGGCATAAAATCTCAAATTTCATTTTTTGACGGATTTTTGCCTCTTTTTTTCTTTTACGGTAATTTTTGGGGTTTGTTTTCTCACAAAAAACCGAGAAAAATATCGCATAATTCTTAATTAGTGTATCATTTTGTTGACATAAAATCAATAGATTTTGTATATAAATGTTAAAAAAATATCAAAAAAACAATATATTTAGTATACCCGTAAAAAGGCCTGAAAAACGGGCACATTTTGTTGACTAAATAAGTCATTAAAAATGCTCAGATCGGGGTTTTTTATTTCATCATTCTCTGAATGAGAAAATGAATTTGATAAATTATGTACATTTATATTTCTTATGTTTATAATATAAATGCTAAACTTATATGAGAGGATGAGACCATGTTAAAACAAGTATCAATCTATGCAGAAAACGTTAAAGGCAAAATGCTTGAGATCACAAGCATCCTTGCCAGAGAAAATATCAATATTTTAGGATCCGTTACCAACGACTCCGCCGAGTACGGAATCGTCAGAATGGTAGTAAGCGATCCTTCAAAGGCAGTTGAAGTTTTAAAAGAGGCGGATATCATCTGTAAGCTTACGGATGTAATTGCCGTAGAGATCCTTGATGAGGTCGGAAATCTGCAGAAACTCCTTAAAGCTTTGGACGAAGCAAATATAAGCGTAGACTATCTGTATCTTTCCTTTAACCGTGAAAGCGGCTGCCCTATTATGGTATTCCACACTCAGGATGCACCGGAAGTTGAAAACAGTTTAAGAAGCAAAGGGTTTTCTCTTTGCAGCTAAATAAATAATTTTATACGGGGGTTATTTATGAAAACATTGGTAAAAGGGAATCGTGTACTGAAAACAGTTTGTTTCGGAGTGATTGCCGCAATGATGATTGCGCTTCTTTCTCCGATTCGTGTTGAGGCAAAAAACGGAAATTCGGGCAGTTATGATCTGAATGTTGATTATCATTCGAAGACTGATATAGCAAAGTATTTAAATAATTGTTCCTTTGATTATGCCTACAAAAATAATTACGATTCTGTTCCTTCCACATCCGCACCCTATTCTCTGGGTAAGGTTTCGGACAGAACGCTGGTAGATTCGATCGCTGTATTAAATGCCATCAGATACATAGCGGGAATTCCCTATAACGTTACCCTGGATCCATATTATATTGAACTGACTCAGGCAGCCTCGGTTGTCATGGCAGCAAATGATGATCTGACTCACAATCCTTCGCGTCCAAGTGGAATGTCTGATGAGTTATACGAAAAAGGGAAAACCGGAGCAGGAAGTTCCAATATTGCAGCAGGATGGGGATACGGAAATCTGGATAACTGGTTTAACCTCGGATTTTTTATTGAAAGCTGCTGGATGAGCGATGACGATAATGGCAATATTCCCATGGTGGGACACAGAAGATGGTTATTAAATCCTACTATGGGCAAAACCGGATTTGGTATCGCAAAAACGCCGGATTCAAAAGGTATATATTCGGCAGTATATGCATTTGATCGAAGTAATACTGCAGGAAGCTCCTACAACGGTGTTGCATGGCCTGCACAGAATACACCCGTAAAATACTTTGTTAAATCGGATCCCTGGAGCCTGTCGACCGGTGAATATATATCGTCTGCAGCCGTAGTTGTAACATGCGAGAACACCGGAGCCAAATGGGAGTTTTCAGGTGATGCGGGATGCAACAAAAATACCGAAGCAGGTTATTTTAACATAAATAACGGCGGATATGGTCAGAAAGGCTGTATCATCTTCAGACCAAACAATATTGTTGTTGAAAAAGAATATTCCTATAATGTATCGGTTTCTACAGATATCGGAAGATCATACACATATACCGTTGATTTCTTTGATCCCGCAGATTATCTTAATGCTGAGCCGGAACCTGATCCTGAACCGGCCCCTGTGATAAATCAGGGTGATGTAGAAGATTTTGTATCAAGATTTTATACGATCATTCTTGACAGAGATGCTGAGCCCGAAGGGCTTGCCAACTGGACGACTGCTCTTATGGCAGGCACCAGAGGCGGTGCCGATGTTGCGGATGAATTTATTCACAGCCCTGAGTTCCAGGCTAAAAAGTTGTCAGACGATGCTTATATAACGAAACTCTATCGTGCCTTCTTTAACAGAGAACCCGATGCTGCAGGAAAGGCATCCTGGTTGCAGAGCATAGCAGAAGGAAAAGATCGTGATTTTGTTCTGGAAGGATTCCTTGCTTCAGATGAATACAGAGATTTATGTAACAGTTACGGAATAAAAAGAGAGAGTACACGTACATTTGTTAAGAGATTTTATTCGGTAGCTTTTGGAAGAACAGGCAATGATATTTCCCCGTCGGAGCTTGACAATTGGCAGATCCCTCTTGATGCCCGGGCACTTACCGGTGCGGATATTGCCGTTCAGTTTTTTAACAGCCCTGAATACCTTTTACATAATGACAGCAATGAAGTATATTTAGGCAAACTTTACAGGGTTTTGTTTAACCGTGATATGGATGCCGGAGGAAGACAGATTTGGACACAGGCATTTGCAGAGGGCTACACAAAAAATGAAGTTCTTGAAGAATTCCTCAAATCAGGTGAGTTTAAGGATATGTGTAATATGTACGGAATCAATCCCGGAAGATAAATGCAGCATATTATTTGCTAATTGTTTATGAAACTTAGTATTATAATTCCCGTCTACAACATGAATCATGATAATCTTCTGAAATTCTGTCTTGATTCAATCATTAATCAGACAATTGAGGATTACGAAATAATCGCCGTGGATGATGCATCCACGGACGATTCTTTTATGGTGTTAAAAGACTACGAGAATGAGTATCCGGACAAATTCAAGGCGATTACATATCCTGATAACAGACGCCAGGGCGGAGCCAAGAACGAGGGGCTTAAAGCTGCAAGCGGCGAATGGATCGGATTCGTTGATTCGGATGACTGGATCGCGCCCGACTTTTATGAGAAGCTTCTTAATAAAGCGGAAGATACCGGGGCTGATATCGTAGGCTGTTCGTATTCGATAGTTGATAAGCAGACATTCGAAGTCGGAAGAGTGGTTTCAAACAATTCCAAAGATCAGACAGGAGAATTCTTATCCGGCATTGAATTACGTAAGAAATACATGCTTCATCCCGGAAGCATGGTCATTAAAATATATCGGCATACCGTTATAAAAGAAAATGATCTGAAATTCCCTGAACATATCTTTTATGAGGATAACTGCGCCTCCAGAATCTGGGCAGCATACTTCAAACATTTTGAACTCGTTGAAGAGCCTCTTTACTATTATTACCAGCATGATGTTTCCACGGTGCATACCGTAACGGAAGAAAGATGCATGGACAGAATGAGAGCCATGGATCTGATGGTTGATGAGTTTAAGAGCAGAGGCCTATACGATACATATAAGGATGTTCTTGAAGCGTCATATGCGGAACTGTATTTTAAGAACACCTTATTCAGTTACATGCTTAACTGTCCCGATAAGAATTTGGGCTTTGTGAAGAAACTCAGAAAAGGGATGAAAGAAAGATTTCCCGATTACAGGAATAATCCGTATTTTGAAGTGACGGACAAAGAAGAAGAGAAGATGATGAACCTTTGCATGAAGGCTCCCGCAGTGTTTTACGTTTATTACAGTTTATTATGGAAGTACAGAAATCGAAGAAAATAAAAGCCTTCCCCTTGAGGGGCGCACGATGTCCGGTGGACATCGGCTTTGCGCCGACCGAAGCGGGAGCGGAGACAAGGTGGCACGAAGTGCCGGATGAGGTGTAAAAAAGAGACGAGCTCTTAAACGAACTCGTCTCTTTTCTATTTAATCTCATCAATTATCTGTAAATCTGCAGCAGATAGATCAAAGGTGAATTCCAGTAGATCGTAATCTCGTTAACGGAATAAGCCGTATCGTTATCAACGTAGCAGCATCCGCCTTCACGATCCTGAAGAACTGTCTTGGCATAAGGATCTTCGGGAGCTGAGTTGGGACCGCCGACCAGCATGCCGGGCATTGATTTGCCTACGAACTGTGAAGGTCTGTGGTGAACATGCTCGGGTGAAAGAGTTCCTTCGCCTGTAACGTAGCAGTAACCCGTAGGGTTAACTCCGAGGAGATAATCTATCTGGTAACGTGCATATTCGTTATATGTTTCATCACCTGTGAGGTTATACATCATTCTGTAAAGAATACCTGCATTTGCGATAGACATGTTACTTCCCCAGGGATATGTACGAAGTGATGAGAAGTAAGGGTCTGTCTTGGATTTTTTAAGTGTGATTTCCGCATTCTCGGTAATCTTTTCTGTAAGCTGCGCAGTAAGGGTATCGTCTTTGGCAATATCGGGATTCTTAAGGTAATCGTAAATTGCATATGTACCCATGTCTGCCCAGCCGAGACCAACCTTAAAGAGTGAATCGCCGATGACTTTGGCTTTCTCGTGATACTGCTGGTCGCCTGTTGCGATATAGAGTTCTACGGCTGCCCAGATGAATTCGTCCGAATTCTTACCGTCGGGATATTCGCCTGTGGTTACATCTTCGGGATTCTTGAATCCTTCATGGTCTGCTTCTGCATTGGCTTCAAGATACTTGTAAGCTTTCTTGGAAGCAGCTAGACATTTGTCCGCAAATTCGGGATCGTATTCTTTATAAATGATGCTTGCCTTAGCCATAACAGCAGCGAAATCACCGGTT
>JAEEGL010915792.1_pt1 | contig 49372 bp, 37 predicted proteins | sample 9134231 | NCBI WGS metagenome assembly JAEEGL01 (sample SAMN16246548, study PRJNA631951) | gut metagenome | biome: gut microbiome; feature: rumen; material: fiber-attached | host: Bos | place: Iran: Karaj | collected 2018-10 | reverse complement strand
TGGCGCTGTTGAGCGTGGGCTTTCCCATGTCCCGGTCCCGGACCAGTACCCGGTAGGAATCGTGGGTGAACTCCCCCACGTACTGTTCCGGTTCGATCGTCATGAGGGTCTCCGCTTCCCGGCGCAGGCGGTCCATGATCGCCCCGAAACAGGGGATCCTAAGCTTTTCCCGCAGGGCGGCGAGTTCCGTGCTGTCAAAATAGAGACCGGTCTGCGGCGTGAGGTCGGGATCCTCCCGGAAGCAGCCCTCCCACTCCGCATCGTAAGGACTCTTTTCCGAAAGCATCCGCGCTTCACGTTCACGGTCGCTCAGTCCCAGCCAGAAGACGTTCGCTGTCTGGGTCTCGGGGGAGGCACATTCAAATTCCAGGCGGATGCGGGTGATTTCCCGCCCGGAGACAGGGGCGTCGTACTCTCCTGCATTGCCCTTTCCGGAACGGCACAGCAGCTCACGCTCCTCCCCGTCCACGAGGCATACGATCCGGACCGTCACCGACTCCGGCACGTTGGCAAACATCCGGAACACATCGTAGTCCCGGATATCCAGAACACAGTCCCGCTCCATGGCCATGCGCCGGCCCGCCGTTCCGGGGTGGAATGCGACGCGGACAGAGTACCAGTCCGCGCAGATCTCGCCCGCGCCGCCGGGCTCCAGCCGGTACTTCACGAGGCTCGTGTACTTTTCATGATCTGGGTAGGACTCGCCGCTGTCCCAGAAGGGTTCGAAAATGGATTCCGCCTCGTTGATCTTCACGTTGCGCATGGGATCTCCTCCCCTTTCCCGGAATCTTCGGTCTGATGATACAAAACGGCGTCGGGAAAGTCAAGGCGGAATTTGCCGTTGCGTCCTCCGGGAATTTCGTGATACAATGGCGGCAAAGCGAGAACGGCCGCAGCCGTCTGAAAAGGAGAAGCCCCATGACCGAAAAACGGATCCCCATGCGTTTATGGTACCGGAAAAGCGCACCCTGCGGGCAGGACTTCATCGCCGCCTGGGACAGGACCAACGATCCCATGAACGGATGGGAGAAGTGGTCCCTCCCCATCGGGAACGGAGATATGGGCGTGAACGTCTTCGGCCGCACGGAGACGGAACGGCTGCAGATCACGGAGAAAAGCCTCGAGAACTACGGGCACTGGGGCGAACTGGGCGGAGGCCTCAACAACTTCTGCGAGCTGATGCTGGACTTCGGTCATACGGAAGTGACCGACTACGTCCGGGAACTGGATCTGGACGACGGCATCGCGCGCACCGCCTACGTCCATGACGGCGTGCGGTATCTGCGGGAGGTCTTCGCCTCCTATCCGGACAAGGTCCTCGTGGTCCGCTGCCGGAGCGACAGGGCCGGCACCGTATCCCTGACCATGCGCCCCATGATCCCCTTCCTCAAAGAATCGGCGGAGGGGAATTCCAAGCGGGGCGAAGTCCTGGTGCAGGGCGACTCCGTCACGATCCGGGGAGAGATGGAATACTACGCCATCGCTTTCGAGGGCCGGTTCCGGCTCCTTTCCAGAGGCGGCGTCCTCACGCCCGCGGAGGGCGGCCTTCATCTGGAAGGCGCGGACGAGGCCGTGATCGTGGCCGCCGTGGGCACGAATTACCGGCTGGAGAGCCGCGTCTTTACGGAACCGGATCCCAAAAAGAAAATCGCCCCCTATCCTCATCCCCATGAATTCGTGAAGGGAGCCGTGGAGGCGGCCTGTGAAAGGGGTTACGACGCGCTCCTCGCCAGGCATCTGGAGGACTATCGGGGCCTCATGGGCCGCGCCGCCTTCGAGATCGATCCCGCGGGGATGGACCTTCCCACGGACGAGCTCTTGGAGCGGTACCGTGCCGGGGAACGGCTCGGGTATCTGGAGATGGTCTACTTCCAGTACGGGCGGCACCTTCTGGTGAGCTCCTCCCGTCCGGGGACCCTGCCCGCCCATCTTCAGGGCGCCTGGAACGCCTATGACAGCCCTCCGTGGGGCAGCGGCTACTGGCACAACATCAACGTGCAGATGAATTACTGGCCCGCATTTCCGGCGAATCTCGCGGAGACCTTCACCGCCTATGCGGACTTCGTGAAAGCGTTCCTCCCGGCAGCGCGGGGCATCGCCGACGAGTATATCCGCGGACTGCACCCGGAGAACTACGAGGGTCCGGGAAAGAACGGCTGGACCGTGGGTACCGCCGTATGGCCTTTTGAGCTGGTCGCCGACACCCGCATCGATCCGGCGTCCGGAAAACTGGCCATCGGCCACAGCGGACCCGGCATGGGCGGTTTCACCGCGATCCCCTTCTGGGACTGGTACGCCTTTACCGGCGACGGGAAGATTCTCCGGGAGGTCACCTGGCCTCTTCTTCGGGAGATGGCTGTGTTCCTGGAAAAGAACCTTGTCCCGGTCGACGGCAACTATCTGGCCAGCCCCTCCGCCTCCCCGGAACAGCTGTGCGGGGACAGCGGGATGTCAGGAGGGTTCTATCATACCGTGGGCTGCGCCTTTGACCAGCAGCTCATCTGGGAGTGCCTGAAGGATCTGCTGGAGGCGGCGTCCCTTCTGGATGTGGGCGACGAGGACCCTGTCGTGCGTACCGCGCGCCGCCGGCTGGACCAGCTGGATCCCGTACAGGTCGGTGCCTCCGGCCAGGTGAAGGAATTCCGGGAGGAGCAGTTCTACGGCGAGATCGGGGAGAAGGCGCACCGTCACATCTCCCACCTCTGCGGTCTCTACCCCGGCTCGGTCATCAACCGGGACACGCCGGAGTGGCTGGCGGCCGCACGTCGGGCTCTGGATCTCCGGGGCGACAAGTCCACCGGCTGGGCCATGGCCCACCGGCTCTGCTGCCGGGCGAGGGCTCTGGATGCCGAGGGCGCATGGCGCCTCTACCGCACGCTTCTCTCCGCGGGGACCTTCCCGAATCTGTGGGACTGCCATCCCCCGTTCCAGATCGACGGCAATTTCGGGGGAACGGCAGGCGTATGCGAGATGCTGCTCCAGAGCCAGGCGGGATATCTGGATGTGCTCCCCGCCCTTCCGGAGGCGTGGGCGAAAAAGGGATGCTTCCGCGGGCTCGTAGGCAGGGGAAACTTCACAGTGGACGCCGACTGGCGGAACGGCAGGGTTCGCCGCGTGGCGGTCACCGCCCGCTCCGGCGGGACGGTCCGCATCCGCTGCGGGACGCTTCCAATTACCGCCCGGGCGGAGGTGAACGGCGTTTCCGTCCCCTGCGAGACGGAGGACAGCGCCCTCTTCTTCGATCTCGCTCCCGGAGACCGCCTGGAGATCATGACCTGGGAGATCCGGGAGGTACGTGAGGGCAAAAAGCAGCATCTGGATCTCCTGCTCCTTGCGGACGAGCAGGAATCCATGGTGGACCGCTATCTTGACCGCGGGACCATGTTCGTTCTGGAAGAGGACGGGCTCGTCCGGGGGGAGGTCGTCGTCACCGACGAGGGAGACGGCGTTCTGGAGGTCAAGAATCTGGCCGTCCGTCCGGAGGATCACGGGATGGGATACGGAAAGCTCCTTCTGGACTTCGTCTCGCGGACCTTCTCGGGACGGTACGCCGTCCTGCAGGTCGGTACGGGGGAGAGCCCTGCGACGCTCCCCTTCTACGAGGCCTGCGGCTTCCGGGAGCACCACCGGATCGAGAACTTCTTCACCGACAATTACGACGCCCCCATCTGGGACGGAGGCGTCCTGCTCCGGGATATGATCGTCCTGCGGCGTCCCATGGGGACATGACGGGACGTCTGAATCAAAAACGATCCGAATCAAATCATAGAAGGAGGAACCGACATGTCAGAGATCAGGATCCTGTCGAAACCGGAATACGAGGCTGCCACAGCCGCCACAAGAGACGAGCGCATGGCCTGGTGGCGGGACGCCCGCTTCGGCGTCTTCGTCCACTTCGGACTTTACGCCCAGCTGGGCCGCGGCGAGTGGGCCCAGTCCTGCGAGGGCATCCCTTCGGACGAGTACGCGAAACTGGCGGATACATTCTGCCCCGAACCGGGCGCTCCACGCCAGTGGGCGAAACTCGCGAAGGAGGCCGGGGCGAAGTACATGGTCCTCACCACGCGCCACCACGAAGGTTTCTCCCTGTGGGATTCCAAGGCCAATCCCTTCAATTCCATGAACTTCGGCCCTCACCGGGATATCGTGCGGGAGTTCGTGGACGCCTGCCGGGAATATGATCTGAAGATCGGCTTCTACTCCTCTCTCATGGACTGGCACCATCCCGACGGCTGGAAATGCGCCTTCGACAATGAGGCCCGGCGGCGCTTCCTGGATTACATCGAGGCCCTCAACACGGAGCTTCTCACGAACTACGGGAAGATCGACATCCTCTGGTACGACGTGCACGCCCCCATGGAGAGCTGGGAGGGCTGGGACTCCCTGGCCCGGAACCAGCGTCTGCGCGCCCTGCAGCCGCATATCCTCATCAACGACCGCAGCGCCCTGCCCGAGGACTTCGGGACTCCGGAGGAGCACATCACCGCCTCCAGCCGGGACTGGGAAGCGTGCATGACGTTCAACGGTTTCTCCTGGGGCTACGTGGACGAGACGCAGGCCATGCGCTACGCCTACACCGCACCCCAGATCCTCAAGATGCTGCATACCTGCGCCCACGGCGGCGGGAACCTTCTGCTCAACATCGGGCCCCGGCCGGACGGCTCCGTCCCCGCAGACGCGGTGGAGCCCCTCAAGGCGGTGGGCCGGTGGCTGAAACGGAACGGCGAGGCGGCCTACGGCCGGCGCATCCCCTGGGAGATCCCTCCCTTCCCCGGCGGAGGGAATCACATCGCCTCCTGTACCCGCACCGCGGACGGAAAGACCTACTACGCCTGGTGCTGGATCTGGCCCCACGGCGGCGAGATGGCCTTCGGCGGCTGGCAGACCGCCCCGAAACGGGTCTCTCTCCTCTCCACCGGGGCGCCCGTGGACTTTGACTTCGACGGCTACCGGATCCTCCTGCACGGCCTGCCGGAGGCCTGTCCCGACGAGGAGGGCGTCGCCGTCCTGAAACTGGAATTCGACGAAGTGCCCGCCTATCAGCGCTTCAGCCGGTATCCCCAGCTCAACGGCGGGCGGGCGTTCTGACCGGGGGAGGCCATATGGACTACACGCAGAGGCTCAGATACCATTATCAGCCGAAAAGCGGCTGGATCAACGATCCCAACGGCCTGTGCCGGTTCCGGGACGAATACCACGTCTTCTACCAGCACGCGCCTCACTTCGAGGTGCCGTGGAAAGAACCCATGTACTGGGGACACGCGGTCACGAGGGATTTCCTGCACTGGAGGGAGCTGCCTCCGGCGCTCGCCCCCGACGCGCCCTATGACGACGGCGGCTGCTGGTCCGGCACCGCCGCGGAGAAGGACGGGGCGCTCTATCTCTTCTATGCTTCCGTCCATACGCCCGAAGGCGAGACGCAGAACCGTCAGAACGTCAGCGTCGCCCGCTCCCGGGACGGCGTCCGCTTTGAAAAGCACCCCGGGAATCCCGTCATCGACCGGCCGCCCCCGGAGGGCAGCCGGGACTTCCGGGATCCCGCCGTCTGCAGAGTGGGAGACCGGTACTGCCTCGTGATGGCCAGCGGGAACGAGGAGGCGCGGGAAGCGCGGCTTCTCCTGTATGAAAGCCAGGACCTGCTTCACTGGACGTACCGCGGCATCCTGTACCGCTGGGAGAACGCCCGGTTCGCGGAATGCCCCTCCCTGATGCCCGCGGGGGACGGATATCTCCTGGCCGCCTCCGTGGTGACCTCCGCCGGACACTGGTTCACGCTGATGTACGGAACGCTGGAGGACGGCGTCTTCTCGCCCGTCCTCTCCTCCGAAGTCGACCGGGGGCCGGATCAGTACGCCGGGCAGGCCTTCCATGCCGGCGACGGCCGGAACCTCCTCATCACATGGATCCCAGGATGGCCCTATGCGGGATACGCCGAGCGCAGCGTGGGCTGCATGTCCGTGCCCCGGGAACTGACCGTATCCGACGGAAAGCTGCTCGGCGCGCCGGCCCGGGAAATCCGGCATCTGCTCACCGGGGAGGATCCCGCTCTGCGCAGGACGCCCCGGGGCTTTACGGTAGAACGCACCGGACGGGAACCGCTCGTCTGGGAGGGGGATCTCCGCAGGCTGGAACTGCTGCGGGACGGCTATATCCTTGAGATTTTCGTGAACGGCGGCGAGGAGGTCTATTCCGTCCTCCTCTGACGAACGCCGGAACGGCTCTATAACCATAGAAGATCCGGAGCGGCAGGCCTGTCGCCCCGGATCTTTTTTCGCTTCCGCATCTGGTTTTTTCCGGGATCCCGTGATAAAATCAGAGTACCGACCGGAGAGGGGGAGACGGATGGAACGTCCGGAACGGAACACGGACTTCTGGCTCGCGCAGGCGGAGGCCTTCACAGAGGCGCACGCCGCCGGGGGCGATATCGCCCTGCGGGAGCTTCGGTGCCTGCGCGCCCAGTTCCCGTCGGTCTTCCGACCCATCGGGGAGGACGACCTCTTTGCCGGATACGCGGATGATCCCCTGGTGGGATATCGGTACAGCTGGAGCAGCGAACTGGGACACATCGGATACTTCTGCGATACCGCTCGCCTGACGTCGATCGCGAACGACTCCGCCCTGACGGAGACAGACCGGGCGCGGGCCGCCGCGCTCCTGGACTACTGGAAAGAACGCACCACCCGCGCCCTCTGGGAGCGTGAGAACCCCGGCTGGGAACGCGACCACGTCCCTGGCCTCTGCGAGATCTATCCCCGGCTCGCGGAAATGAATCTGGATTTCGACCGGCTCCTCCGGCTCGGGATCCCCGGACTTAGAACGCTTGTCACGCAGGCCGCAGGCGGGAATCCGCGCCCCATCCACGAGGCTCTTCTGGGAACGGTGGAGCTTCTGGCGGAACTTCTGCGCCATCTGGGACGGGAGGCGGCGGAGCTCGCCGCCTCGTCGGAGGGACGCAGAAAGAAGGAACTCATGCGCATGGCGGAGACCTACGGGGCTCTCGCCGAACGCGCGCCGGACTCCTTCTACGGCGCTCTGTGCCTTTTCCACCTTCTGGTAATGACCACCTCCGTGGACAATTTCGCCCGCATGGACGTGTATCTGGGCGACTTCCTGTCCGCGGACCTGGACCGGGGCGTCCTCACCCGGGCGGAGGCCCTGGAGATCTTCGTGAACCTCTACCGCCGTTATGACCGGCTCTTCCCCACAACCGGGCGGATCATCCTGGGGGGCGAGGGACGGCGGAACCCGGAGAATGCCGACCGGATGGACCTGCTCATCCTGGATGCGGCGCGGATCGTCCACGGCGAGGCGCCCACCCTGTGCCTGCGCCTGTGCCGGAGCACCCCGGAGGAGGTCTGGCAGAAGGCCCTGGACGACCTGGGCGCCGGGTGCAGCTATCCCCTTCTCTACAACGACGACGTGAACGTCCCCGGACGCATGCGGGCCATGCGGGTCCCCCGGGAGGACGCGGAGCAGTATATCATGTCCAACTGCGGGGAGTACGGCCTCTGGGGACTCTCCGTCCACTCTCCTAACGGGGCAATCAACTACGCGAAAGTGCTGGAACTGGGGCTGTTCGACGGCGTGGATCCCGTGACCGGACGGCGGGAGGGTCCCGCCACCGGAGACGGGGCTGCCTTCATCTCCGCGGACGATCTGGAGTCGGCGTTTTTCGCCCAGTCCCGGTTCTTCATCCGCCGCTGCACCGACCGTCTCCGCTCCATATACGACGCCGCCGCCGAAGACTCCCACAATCTTCTCATGTCCCTCCTCTACCGTGACTGCGTGGAACGCGGCCTCGGCCTTCTCAGCGGGGCGCGGTACCGGATCTGCGACGTGGAGACCCATGCAGTAGTCCTGGTCGCCGACGCGATCACGGCGGTGCGGAAGGTAGTGTTCGAGGACCGGCGCATGACCATGGGCCGGCTCCTGGACGCCCTGCGGGCGGACTTCGAAGGTTACGCGCTGGAGCGGTCCCTTCTGCGCCGCGCTCCCAAATTCGGGAACGGGGATGAAACGGCGGACGCCCAGGTGCGCCGCATCAGCGATTTCATCCACGAGGAGACGGCCGCGCAGGCGGAACGCATCGGCGTGCACGCCGTCACCGCTTCTCAGATCACCGTGGACAACTACGAGGTGATGGGCCGCTACACGGGAGCCACCCCGGACGGCCGCTTCGCCTTCACGCCGGTGACGAACTCCGTGAATCCCTCCAACGGCAGTGACCGGAAAGGCGTCTTCGCCCTTCTGCGCTCCATGGCCGGGGTGGATTCCTCTCTCTCCGGCGGGCAGGTCCATCACCTGAAACTCAGTCCCTCCGCGTTCTCCCCGGAGAGGCGGACCGCCACGGCCGGGATGCTTCGGGCATTCTTCTCGGCGGGAGCCGGTGAGATCAGCGTCTACACGGTCCGCCAGGAGGATCTGGAAGACGCCGTGGAACACCCGGAAAAGCATCAGGATCTGATCGTCCGCATCGGCGGCTACAACGCGCGGTTCGTGAACCTCTCTCCCTCCCTGCAGCGGGAGATGCTCGCGCGCAGCGCCTACGTGTGACCCATGGGCGAAACGGGGATCGTCACTTCCGTCCAGTCCATGTGCTGGGACGACGGGCCGGGTCTTCGGACCACGGTGTTTCTCAAGGGCTGCCCCCTGCGCTGCTTCTGGTGCCACAACCCGGAGTCCCTTCGGCCGGAGCCGGAGTTTCTCTGGTATGAAGCGAAATGTACCCGCTGCGGCCTGTGTGCCGCCGCATGCCCGACGGGGGCGAGACCGACGGCCGGAGGATTCCCGGACGGGATGCGCTGCACCCGCTGCGGCGCGTGCGCCGAGGTCTGTCCCCGCGACGCTCTGGAGCTTGCGGGACGGCCCGCGGAGGCGGAATCGCTGGCAGAGGAGCTCTCCGCGGACCGGGCTTTCTTCGATGCCTCCGGCGGCGGCGTCACGCTCTCCGGCGGGGAACCGCTTCTGCAGTGGCGCTTCACGCTGGATCTCCTCGGCGCCCTCCGGCGGAGGGGGATCCACACCGCTGTGGAAACGTGCGGCCACGCTCCCCGGGAGGTCTTCGACCGGGTGACTGCCGCGGCGGATCTCGTCCTCATGGATCTCAAGCATCCGGACCCGGAGATCCACCGCAGGATCACCGGCGTTACGAACGACCGCATCCTGGAGAACTTCCGCGCCCTGGCGGTATCCGGAAAACCCTGTATCCTGCGCACACCGGTGATCCCCGGCGTGAACGACGACGAGGCGGCCGTTTCCCGTCTTGCCGGACTTGCGGCAAAGGCTCGAGGGCTCGTGCGGTACGAACTGCTCCCCTATCATCCCCTGGGGACCGGAAAGCTCCGGAGCCTGGGGAGAAACGAGGATGAGGTCCGGATCCTCCCGCCCCCCGACGGGGCGAAAATGGGCCGTCTTCGGTCCCTCGCCGCTGCGGTCATCGCCCGGGAGGGCGGAGAATGACGGACAACTGACAAAGACGGAGATCCGATCTCGCGCGGCATGACGGGGACATGCGGCCGCGCGGGTCCAAAAAAGGAGACTGCTATGGCGCACCGGTTTCTCGTGGTCCTCTCCCAGGTCTGCACGCTGTTCCTCATCCTGGGAACGGGCTTCCTCTTCGGAAAACTGAAGCTCATCACGGAAAAGGGGCAGAAGGAACTGACCACCCTTCTGCTCAACTGCGTCTCCCCGTGTCTCATCATCAACGCCTTCCAGATCGACTGGGACGCGCAGTTCCTGCGCCGGCTGGGCACGGGCTTTCTGCTGCTGGCCGGCACGTATCTCGTGGCGGTGGGCGTTGCGGCACTCCTCTTCCGCCGTCAGCCGGAGGACCTGCGTCCCTGTCTCCAGTACGGTTCCATGTACGGAAACGTGGGTTTCATGGGCCTGCCGCTGGTATCCGCCGTTCTGGGCGAAGATACAGCAATCTACGCCATCCTCGCCATCGTAGTGTTCAACCTCTTCGCTTTTACCCACGGCGTGATGCTCATGGGCGGCCGCGGCGCCTTCTCTCCCGGGCGGATCCTCAAGACCCCCGCCCTGTGGGCGGTGGCGGTGGGACTCGTTCTGCTGCTCACCCGGCTTCGGCTTCCGGGGCCGATCTACACCGCCATGGGGTTCATCAGCGACATGAACACCCCCCTGGCCATGATCGTCATCGGCGCCCAGCTCTCCCGGGCGAACCTTCTGGAGCTCTTCAAAACGCCGCTGCTTTACGCGGCCTCGGCGGTGAAGCTGCTCTTTCTCCCCGCTCTGACGGCGGTGCTGCTTCTGCCCCTCCATCTGGATCCCACGCTCTATACCGCCGTGGTCATCCTCACGGGTACGCCCGCCGCCGGCTTTACCAGCATCTTTGCCCAGGAGTATCACCGGGACGTGACGCGTAGCGCCCAGCTGGTGAGCCTCTCCACGCTGCTCTCGGCGCTGACCCTTCCCCTGGCGGCTCTGTTTGCGGAATTCCTTGCGAGATGACGTCCCGCTCTTGCGGGAGAACGGAGGAAAGCATGGCGGATACCGAGCTTCGCGCCCTGTTTCTCGGCGCGCATAATGACGAATGCGAGTACGGGACCGGCGGCCTCGCCTGGCTTTTGCATCAGGCGGGGGTGCGCACCCGGTTCTATAACCCGAAGACCTGCGATCCCGGTCTCTCTTCCGAAGAGCGGGAACGCGTTTACAGGCTCAGCCGGGACGCCGCCGCCCTTCTGGGCGCGGAGAAGGTCTGCGAGAGCCCCGAGCATCCCATCTGGGTCTGCAGCGAGGCGCACGTGGACCGCATCCTCCGGGAGATCCTGGAGTTCAGGCCCCATCTGGTCTTTCTGCATCATCCCCGGGACACCCACTCGGAGCACCGGGAGGTCGCCAGAGCCTCCTACGAGGCGGTGTGCCTTGCTCCTGCCTACGGCTGGCATCCCAGGGAGATCTACGCCTTCGAGGCCGGACCGGATCAGACGGTGCAGTATTTCACCCCGGACATCGTGATCGACATCACAGACGTCATGGAGCTCCTGGACCGCTGCTATCACGCGTTCGGGGAGGGCCTGGGTGACCAGCTCCTGGGTGAAAAGCGCGTAGGCGCCGCCTACCGTGGTCTTAAGAGCGGCTTCGCTTACGGTGAGGCCTACAAGATCGTGAAGTTCCCGGACGGGGGCGGCGATCTCACGCTCCGCACGCTGCTGCCGGACCGCTTCCGCTGGTTCGGCAACGAGTACTATCCCGCCTACGGGGAGATGTACTTCTGAGCCCGCGGGGAGGGATCTCATGGCGAAGGCATATTTCGCTGGCGGCTGCTTCTGGTGCGTCACGCCCACGTTCCGGCGTCTTCCCGGCGTGCTGAAGGTGACGAGCGGCTACTGCGGCGGCAGCGAAGCGGATCCGGACTACGCCTCCGTGAAAGCCCAGCGCACCGGCCACCGGGAGACCGTGGAGGTGGAGTACGACCCGGCGCGCGTATCTTACGGGGATCTCTGCGGCGCCTTTCTTCGGGATGTGGATCCCTTCGACGGGGGCGGACAGTTCATCGACAGAGGAAGGTCCTACACGCTCGCGGCGTATTATACCTCCGGGGAAGAGCGCTCCGTCATGGAAGCGAAGCTCCGGACACTGGAGGCCCGCGAAGGCCGTCCCGTTTTCGTGGCGCTGGAACCTTTCCAGCGGTTCTGGCCTGCCGAGGAGGAGCATCAGGATTTCGACCTGCGGCACCCGGAGGCGCTGGAGGAAGAGCTGAGGACGTCCGGACGGAAAAAGTGACGGCTCCGCCCGGTAACTGATCCGGAGCAAATCAAGGAGGAATCGAACCATGACCGATCGGATCCGAATCTGTTTCGTCGGCTGCGGCCAGTTCTGCCGCGCGTTCGTGCCGCTGTTCCAGGCGCATCCCGCCGTGGAATGGGTGGCCGTCACGGACAAGTTCCCGGAACGCTGCCGGGAGTACGACGAGCTGTTCCACGTGGACCGGATCTTCGGATCCTTCGAGGAGGCGCTGGACAGCAGGGACGTGAACGCGGTCGCGATCTTCACGCAGCGCAACATGCATGGGAAAATGGCCATCGATGCGCTGCGCGCCGGAAAACACGTGTACAGCGCGGTCCCCATGTCCATGGAGCCGGACGAGATCCTGGAGATCTGCTCCCTTGTCCGGAAGACCGGCATGACCTACTCCATGGGCGAGACCGGCCACTACCGCCCCGCGACCATCTTCTGCCGCCGGAAGTACCGCAGCGGAGAGATGGGCGATATGGTCTTCGCCGAGGCACAGTACAACCACGACATGCGGCACCTTTACGACGTATACCGCTATACCGAAGGCGCCGACTGGAAGAAGATGGCCGGCATGCCCCCCATGACCTATCCCACCCACTCCACGTCCATGATCCTCGGCTCGTGCGGCGCGCACGCCCTGAGCGTCTCCGCTTTCGGCTTCACCGACCGCACGGATCCGGATATCTTCGGGAAGGGAAAAAACTACTGGGACAACCCGTTCAGCAACACCTCGATGCTTCTGCAGCTGTCGAACGGCGCTGCGGCGCGGGTCAGCGAGAACCGGAGGGTCGCCTGGCGGGATCCCCCCACCTATCTCTCCTCCTTCCTCGGTACCGCCGCCTCCTATGAGTTTTCCATGGACCGGCACAGCTACGTGCGTCTTCCCGGCAATGACGCCGTGTATGAGGACGTGAGCGATCTGCTCAATCCCCCTGCTCTGACGGCGCACCGGGGCGACCCGGATTTCTACCAGCGTCTCGTGAACGGGGAATTCGCGAAGGGCGCCGCTCCGATCCAGTCGGACAGCCGGATCCCGGACACGCTCAAGGGCTTTTCCACGGATCACGGCGGGACCCACAAATTCATGGTGGACGATTTCTGCCGTGCGGTCACCACGGGAAAACTCTCCCCCACGAACGCCTGGCAGGCTGCCAGATACAATCTTCCCGGCCTCACGGCACACAGGAGCGCGGTTCAGGGAGGCGTTCTGCTTCCCGTACCGGATCCCGGAGACCCCCCCGCCGGATGGGACGTGCTCCCCTCGGAATACGACTGACGGACATCCCTGGTCCGGGTTTCCCTGCAGGCCGGCAGGAACAGAATGACAGGAGGTACTGTGAAAATGCATTCGGACGCAATCGAGATCATCGACTACGACGGCGAGGGATTTAAGCCCCTGATGGCTTTCGAGAACTGGCGGGTGGCCGGACTGAACTCCGGTCCGGGCTGCGCGCCGGACCGTCAGAGCTATCAGATCGAGCGACATCTTGAAACGGACGAGGTGTTCGTTCTGACACGGGGACAGGCATGGCTCCTCCTTTGCGGAAACGGCGAGTTCCCCGGCCAGTGCGAGATCCTGAAGCTTGAGAACGGCGTCGTGGTGAACGTCCGGCAGAACACCTGGCACGGCACCGTCATGGCGCCGGATTCCCGGATCCTTCTGGTAGAGAAGCGCGACACCGGCAGCGAGGCGGACACCGTCCGCGTCCCGTTGGATCCGGCGGACCAGGAAACTGCGAGAGCCGAGATTCTTCGGGCGCTCGCGCTTTGACCCGCGTCCCGGCGATCTGGACAAACCCCTGACCGAGGCCTTCAGGGAACCCCTGAACGGCGCCCTGAAACGCATCGTGCGGACATCCGTGATCGGATGTCCGCACTTTTTTCGTTCGAAGGTACCGAGCTGTCAGTAATACAGGTCGAATCCGTTTTCCAGACGGTCCACGTAGATCCTCCCCGCCTCTCGGAGCGCGGGCAGGATATACTCCCTGTTGTACCTCACGACGGAGAGCCGGTCATAAGCCCTCATGCCCATGTGGGTGAGTCCCCTCTCCATCTGCTGCAGGCACTCGACGGATCCCCTTCCGGTCCCTCCGGCGCAGGCGACGAGCAGGCAGCGTTTCTCCGCGAGAGCGTGGCGGCACGCAGCGTCGCACCTGCGGAGGCGGTCGAAGAACGCCTTGAGGCATTCCGTCATCTCCGACCAGTACACGGCGGTGATCCAGACGATCCCGTCCGCTTCGGCAAGCTTTCCGTAGATTTCCTCAAAATCATCCCGGATCACGCAGGAGCCCGTCGTCCTGCAGGTGCCCCAGCCGTTTCCGCAGGCCCTGCAGTGCTCCAGCTTCCTCCCGTTCAGATGGATCTCCTCCGCCATGGCGCCGGCTTCCTTCAGCCCGGAGAGGATCTGCTCCTTGGCGGATGCCGTCAGTCCGTCCGGATTGGGGCTGGACCATACGACCGCCACCCGTTTCACATCCGCATTCTCCATTTCCGTCTCTCCTCTCACATCCAGGTGACCGTCTCGGAGAGGGGCTTCCGGTCGAAATGCTTCGGAGCCGGGACGGCGTCTTCCGCGGCGTAGCCCAGATCCATGGCCATCAGGATCTCCTCGCGCTCCGGAAGGCCCAGAAGCGCCGCCAGTTTCTCCGTCTCCACGTAATTCAGCCAGCAGGTATCCAGTCCTTCATCCGCCGCCGCCAGGACCATATGCGTCGCGACGATGGCGGCGTCCTCCGCCCCGGAATCCCGCTTTCCGCCCGGGTAGACGTACACGTTCTCCCGGTCCCAGGTCACCACGAGCACCGTCGGGGCCCCGAACCGGCATGGCGTGACCTCATCGATCTTCCCGAGGGCTTCGGGGCTCTGGAGCACGTAGACGTGCTGTTCCTGGAGATTTTTGGCCGTAGGCGCGAGCCGCCCCGCGTTCAGGACCGCTTCCACTTTCTCCCGCTCCACCTGTCTCGTACTGTACTTCCTACAGGAATACCGTCTCTTCACGACATCGTGAAATTCCATTTTTCGATCTCCTTTCGATGACTCCCGTCGCGGGAAATGTTGATCTTCCCGGCGCTCTCCGCCCATCCACACTGTGGGGTATCACGGCCATGCGGGAAGCTTCCGAACGGCGGGGAACCTCATCCTGTTACGGCTTCAGGCCAATCCATGTTACGGTATCCGTTCTCCCGCTGCAGACGGTATCCGTGCCCGTAGAGTTCTGGAACGTGCAGTTCGCGACCGTCAGCGCGTCCGACTCGTTCCGGATCGCAGCCGTGCCCCGGAGGCCCATGAGGGGATTGTTGTAGAAGCCGCTGTTCGTGATCACATTGTTCGCGCCTCTTACCAGGAAACCGATCACGGCAGTGTCGGCGAAACAGCCGTCGAGCACGTTCGAGCCGCTCTCGAGCCAGAACGAAACGGAATCCGGAAGCATCTCCGGCACGCCGAATGCCAGAATGTCCTGCTCCGTCTTCTCATCCAGCCCGTGTGAAAGCCAGTTCTTTTTGTTCCTTCCGTAGAACTCGGACCACTCCCGGATGCTCTTCCCCTCCGGAGGGACGGTCCCTCCCCAGTTGTGGCATCTCGTCAGGCGGTTCGCGCCCCCGTCCAGCCGGATCCCCACCGTGTAGTCGATGACGAAGCAGTCTGTGTAATGCCCGTCGCACTCATTGGTGTAGATCCCCGTGTTGCCCTTGAGGCCGGACATGGTGCATTTGCAGTAGACGTTGGTGGCCACCAGCTCGTAGAGGCGGCCGCCCAGATCTCCTCCCACACAGAGGCCGTAGCGCTTCCCGTTGTGGAGAGAGATGTTCGTCAGCGTGTAGTGGTGGGCGTTCGCCAGCAGAAGACAGCTGGCAAGACCGTTCCCGTCGATGTCTCCCCCGCGCAGGAACAGGCCAAGGTTGTCATAGATGGACCCGTCCTCGCAGAACAGAGTCAGCTCGTGGAAGTTCCCGTTCCCGTCATAGGTCAGGACGAAATCCATTTTCTCCGCCGCGATCAGCCGCGCCGCCGGATGCATATCCAGGGAACAGCGGTTCCGGATATACAGCGGGTCGGCAATGGAATAGTCCCCCTTCGGGATCTCCAGGATCCCGTTGGGGGTCTCGTCGATCGCCCTCTGGATCCGCTCGGAATCGCTCCGGTCTCCTGGAAGCCTTGGATAATCCTTCAGATGCCGGTCGAACATGCCTCTTTCCGCTCCCCTTTCTCTGCGCTCTTCTCATCCGCCTTCCGGCTTTCGGCCTTTCCGCTCCGCGCCTTCCTCAGAACGCCCAGTGCCTGCCGGAACTGTTCCTCCCGGTCTCTGCCGGCAAGGAGCAGGCTCCGGGCCTGTTCCAGCGCCGGGCCGAAGTCGGCGCCCGGTTCAAACCCCGCCGCGATGAGGTCCGCCCCCGTGACGCCGGGCTGCGCGGTGCGCTCCCGGTACAGGGCGAGCATTTCCCGGAGCTTCCGCTCCGCGTTCCCGCATACGGCGATCTTCGCCCGGAGCTCCTCCGGGGAACGGGACTGTCCCAGAGCGTCCGCCTTCGCCAGAAGGATCAGGTCCTCTGGACAGGCCGACCGGTCGAAGAGCCTGAGATACGCCTTCTCGGAAGCCCGCTCCGCGGGAAGCGCGTTCGGCAGCATATGGAGCGAGACATGGCTTTTCACGGCCGCGAGAAGACGACGCTCCCGGGTCAGCCGATTCAGGAACCGTTCTGCGATCGGGATGCCCTCCTTCTCATGGCCTAGGGCCCGGATCCTCCCGTCCTCGAAGCATGTGGTCGACGGCTTTCCGAAGTCGTGGCACAATGCCGAGAGCATCAGGGCCAGCGGCTCACGGCTCTCCTCCCGGAGCAGGGCTGCGGCGTCCAGCACATGCATGGTGTGGACCCACACGTCCCCCTCCGGGTGGTATTCCGGGTCCTGGGGCACCCCGATGAGCGCTCCGGCCTCCGGGAACCAGGCCGAGAGCTGGTCCATCTCCCGCAGGGTCTCAAAGAAGACAGAGGGCGTTTCCGATCTGAGGAGCGCTTTTTCCAGTTCTCCCATGACCCGTTCCCCCGCCAGGGCGTCCACGGCCATGGAGGAGCACAGCTCGACAGTCTCAGGAGCCACCTGAAAACCGAATCTTGCGGCGAACTGGGCCGCGCGGAACACCCGAAGGGGGTCCTCCGCAAAGGTGCCGCCGTTCACGTGGCGGATCCGGCCGAGCTCAAGGTCCCTGCGCCCGCCGAAGAAGTCCAGGATCTCCCCGGTGAGCACGTTCTGCATCATGGCGTTGATCGTGAAATCCCGGCGCGAGGCGGCCTTCTCCTCCCCCAGAAAGGGATCCACGAAGACGGCGAAATCCTTATGTCCCCGCCCGGTGGCGCGCTCTGAACGGGGCATGGCGATGTCGAGGCCGTAATGGCGCAGGCCCATGACGCCGAAACTCGCGCCCACGGCGATCCGCTCGCCCAGGCCGTCCAGGATTCCTTCCAGCGTTTCCACGGATACGCCGTGCACTTCGATGTCCATGTCCTTGTTTTCCCGGCCCATCAGCCGGTCCCGGACACAGCCGCCGACGAAGTAAGTGCGTCCGGAGGCCGCATCCACCGCCTCCGCGATCCTCTTCGCCATCTCAAGATCACGGTCCCGCTCCATCCCGTTCACCTCCCTGTCCCATGCTGTTCTGATGATACCATTTCCGCTGTCAAAGCGCAAGCGGACCGAGGGCGGCGGGATCTGCAGCGCGGCGGACCGATGGAAAAGCACCGGTCCGCCGCACTTCCTGTCCGCCGTCCTTTCCGGAAGGCGTCAGAATTCTTTGATCATCAGGTAGTCGCTGTATCCTCCCGCCGGGTTTTCCTGGACCCGGACGACGGCATATCCGCGCTTCCGGAAGAACTCCACCTGCCAGTCGAAGGTCCCGATCACCGCGGCGTAGGCGCCCTTTTCCCTCGCCTCACGCTCGAACTCCCCCAGAAGCCAGGTCCCGATGCCGCGGCCCCGGTACGGCTCCTCCACCCAGAGGTCGACGAACCCCTCGTTCCAGGTGCCAACAGAGGCGCTGGATCCTGCAATGATATTGCCGTCCGCGTCCAGGATCTTTTTCCCAAGCGGTTCCTCCTCGCGGAGGTCGGCCACCTGGGAGTCGTTGTAGGCTTCGAGGCCCTTCAAGATATAATCCCGGTCCTCTTTGCTGCCGGGCACGATCTCGTATCTCATCTCCGGCTGCGGCTTTGACGGAACGTACTCCCTGCAGGGCTGGTCGAGCCGTTTCGTCAAATGGTAATTGCAGTGCCCGCGCGGCCAGTTCTCGACTGTGCCGACCACGGTGTAGCCATGCTTTTCGTAGAGCGGTCTCGCCTGGAAATCGAATGTGCCCAGGTGCACGCAGTCGCAGCCTTTTTCCCGGAACACACGCTCCGCGTTCCGGATCAGCGCGGAGCCGAGCCCGCGCCTGCGGTACCGTTCGTCCACCCACAGGATGTCAAGATCTGCAGTCTTCCACTTGTCGATCTGCAGGATGGAACCCGCGAGGATGTTCCCTTCGCCGTCCACGGCTTTGTAGCAGAACTCTTCCTCCTCGCCGTCCGCTCCCTCCGGTTTCCGGGAATCGTCATACTCGTCGATTTTGCTCTCCAGATAATCTGCGTCTTTTTTGTCGCACGGCTCGACGACATAGTTCAGTTCCTTGAAATCCATTTATCTATCACCAATCCTTCGTTTGTTGTTCCGTTCTGCATGGGGAGATGACCGTTACGGTCCCTCTGCGGGCGCCTGTTCCTGCGTCTCCGTCCCGAGATACAGCTTCGGATATGCTTTTCTGTCACGCCGCTTGAGCATGACAGTCAATGCGACGGAGACGAACGTCACCCCGAGGACGAGCGCCCAGGTCCAGGAGGATCCGGCCCGGTCGTAGGTGTGGCCGACGGCAAGGTCGATCCCGCCCGTCACCGCTGTATACATGACGCTCATGAGCCCGTTGATCCGCCCGCGGTGGCTCGCCGGGATGCGGGTGGAGACGTACGGCCCCTCAGCGAGCACGTCGAAGACCTCGCCCCAGGTAAAAATGAGCATGGCGATATAGTACCCGGGAATGAAGCCCAGCAGCAGGAGGAAGACCAGGAATCCCGCGAACATCAGGATCCGGCCGGTGACCATCTTGCCGGTGTCGCGCATTTTGGAAAAAAGTTTCGTGATGACAGGGGTGAAGACCACGACCGTGATGCAGTTGAGGCTCGTGACCGTACCGAAGATGACGGCGCCCTGGTCCCCGTGGACGGCGGCCAGATCCAGGGGCATGAGGAAACTGAACTGCCCGTATGCGCCGGTATAGAGCGTGCCGCACAAAACGTACAGGAGGAGCATGGGGTTCTCCCTGAGGATCCGGAAAACGCTCGCCCCGTCCTTCTTCTCCTGATATGCCGCCTCCTCGCCCGTATCTTCCACGGGCGTGACGTCGCGGATGAGGATGCCGATGAGAGCCGTCGAGAGTGCGATGGAGACGCCGCTGATCAGGAAGCTGAGCCACAGGTAATCCTTAAACAGCATCCCGGCAATGGTTGGGGACAGCACGAGGCCGAGATTCGCGCCGAGGTACTCCAGGGAGTAGGCGCGCTCTCTGTCCTTCGTCGTGGACATGTCCGCAAAGAGGGCGTCGTAGGACGGGTACTCCAGGCTCTGGAAAATGCCCGCGACGACGAAGATGACGATGGTGACGAAGCCGAGGGGGATCAGTGCGCAGAGCACGAAACCGATGATGCTGATCCCGTCGCAGATCACGATGATCCATTTTTTATTGTATCGGTCGGCGAGCTTTCCCCCCAGCAGATTTGCCGGCAGCATAATCAGGCTCGTTCCGACGAAAATGTACGAAATCTCCGACGCCGAAAACCCGAGCTTCTGGCTTAGGATCATGGTCATGACCGGCCAGATCATACTGCCGAGATTCGTGACCATCCTGCCGAACGCCAGAATATAGATCTCGCGCCGCAGTCCGCGGTATTGATTGAACAATTGCATAGTGTTTTTCCTCGTATCGTATCGAACTGTTCCTCAAAAGACAGTTCCGCTTTCCGTTGGTCAGCTGGTCAGAAGGCCCACCTGCCCCGGCGAAAGACCGGGACGATCCTGCCGTCCCGTGTGACGGCGTCGATATCCAGGCCGTCGTAGCCGATCATGAAGTCGTTGTGTTCCATGGAGTCGTTGACGCCCAGCGCACGGCACTCGTCCAGCGTCCTGTTCTCGAACCCCCGGATCGTGTCGGCGTACCCCATGCCGAGAGCGAGATGGCAGGCGGCGTTCTCATCGAACATGGTATTGTAGAACAGCAGGCCTGACTCGGCGACCGGGGAATCCACGGGGACCAGAGCGCATTCGCCCAGATAGGCCGAGCCCTCATCCAGGGAGATCATCTGCTCCAGGAGCGCCTGGTTCTTCCCGGCTCTTACCTCGACAGCCTTTCCGTCCTCGAACCGGATGGAGAAGTCCTCGATGACCTCGCCGTTGTACGACAGGGGCTTGGTGGCGTAGACGACGCCCTCCGCCTTGCCGCGCATCGGAGAGGTGTAGCACTCCTCCGCGGGAATGTTGGAGTTGAAGGAGATCCCCTGCCGGCTGACGTCGCCCCATCCGTGGAATTCCGCCTCGGGGATCATACCGACCTTCAGATCCGTGCCGTTGTCGCCCCGGTAGCGCAGCTCTGCGATCTCCAGTCCGTTGAGGTAGTCGCACCGGGCGCGCAGATCCCGGTCATGGGCCTCCCATGACGCGATGGGATCCTCGGTCACCCGGGAGATGGACAGAATGGCCTCCCACAGCTTCTCGACAGCCTGTCCCCTGGGAAGGCCTGGAAACACCTTCTTCGCCCAGGCCGCGCCGGGCACCGTGGCGATACACCACTGGTAGTTGTACTCCATCCTGTCCCAGTAGGGCTTGAGGACAGGCCAGCTCTTCTGCTCGGCCCTGGCGATCTTGTCCTGATCGATGCCCTTGAGCCCGTCCGGGTCTTCGGATTCCAGGTAGATCCTGCAGGGATTCGTGTCGATCCAGTGCTGGAGCCGGGCCTTCTCCCACTCTTCGACCTTCGCCATCATGGAAACGGTCTGGTGACGGACGTGCAGCTTCTCGAGCGGCTGGTAGCCGAACTCCACCTTCACCTTTCGGGCGCCGGCCTTGTAACATTCATCCACCAGCAGCTGAACGAACTTCGGCTGATCGAGATCGCAGTAGATCAGCACGTCCTGTCCCTTCTGGATATTGACGCCGGCCCGCGCGATCAGGCGGGCGTATCTTCTAAGTATGGTCTGTTTCATCAGTGTTGTCCTTTCTGGCGGATCCGTCATTATCAAAGAAGCTTGAGTTTTTCCTCTGTCGATCCGTCCGGTATCTGGAGATCCCGGCCACCGGCTCTCCGTCCAACGGAGAGCAAAAAAGCGCCGTGACGGTCACGTCACGGCCCCGCAAAGCGGACATAAAAACGCCGTGGCGCAGATGCCACGGTCTCCTTCGCACTTTTCATCCTGTCAACGCGAAAAAAAGCGGGCCGAGGTCATCACACAGTATTCTGTTTTCTCTCTTTCAATCCTGTTCGCCATGGGTAATGACCTCCTTCCTTTCTAATTTACTTCAATATAACAGACGGACCTCTGAAAGTCAACAGAAACATTCGGGGAACAGGCCCGGCTGTCTGTCCGGCCGCCGCGCAACTATGACTGTGCGGCGGTATTGCCTGCTCCCCCGCTCCGCACGGGCTGCGGGGAATTGCGCCGCGTCTGCGGTCTCATTCCCCGAAGCCCGATGCTCCCCCGGCGACTTGCTATTTCTGGATCCAGACGGTCATCTCTCCCTCGCCGCGGTTGTTCCAGGCATAATACGGCACCGCCGTGAAGGTACCGGCTGCCCTTTCGGGATCATAGTCGCGGTACAGGCCGTCAAAACCGCCTGTTCTGCGGGATCCCCGGAACGTGACCTTCGTCACGCCGCCGAGGAGCCCTGACTCATACCGGGTCCGAAATCCCGGAGCGGCGGAGATGCGGACATCGCCCAGGGAGGGACCGTTGTCGCATTCCTCGAGGCAGTACACCAGAGGGCCTCGCAGGACAGCGACTTTCCCGCAGTCCGCGTAAACTCGGGGATCCGCCTCCACCATGCGCACGGGCATCGGGAAATCCAGCAGGACTTCGTCTCCGGACTTCCACTCGCCTTCAAAATACGCGTACCCTTTCTCCACCCTGTCTGGTCCTCTCCCACAGGCGGAGGCGGCGGGAGACTTGCACCAGCCGGGCAGCCGGAACGCCAGAACGGCTTTCACCGGCTCCTCTGCCGTGATCTTCACACGTACCTTCCCGCTGTCGGGATAGCGTGTCGTCTGGGTCAGGGCAAGTTTCTTCCCGCTCAGGCTGACCTCTCCGCGGCTCGATCCGTAAAGATGGGTATACACCGTGTCTGTTCCGTCAGTGCTCATGAAGTAGCCGCCGATCCCCGCGATCACACGCATGATGTTCGGCGGACAGCAGGAGCAGGAGAACAGCCGGACGCGGGAGGCGGGGCGACTGTTCGCGCCGCTCTCCGCGAGAAAGTGAAGGTCGGACGGTCTCTGTTCCAGCGGATTCTCATAGAAGAAGGATCTCCCGTCCAGCGAGATCCCCGCCAGGGCGCCGTTGTAGAGCTGGAGCTCCAAATTGTCGGCGAACGTGCTGTCCGGATCCATGTTCAGGATCCTGCGGGCCAGGAAAACGAAGGCAAGGGAGGCGCATGTCTCCGTATACGCCTCGAAATTCGGGAGAAAATAGTCCGGCCCGAACGCCTCGCCGTGCTTCATGTTCCCGAAGCCGCCCGTCACATACATCTTTTTCTCCATGGCGTTCCGGTAGATCCGCTCCGCCGCCGTCAGGAGCGTCTCGTCATCGAAGGCTTCCGCCACATCGGCAGCTCCGGAAAACAGATACCCGCAGCGGACTGCGTGTCCCTCAGCGGTGTCCTGATCCCGAACCGGAGCGTGCTCCTGCGCATACCGTCTGTCATCGTTGAACCAGTGGAATGTAGGTTCCTCCTGCGTGCCGCGAACATCGATGAAATGCTTCGCGAGATCCAGATACCGCCTTTCCCCCGTCGCTCTCCAGAGCCTGCACAGGGCCAGTTCGATCTCCTCATGACCCGGCGTTGCAAAGGCTGCTTCCTTCGTGACTGTGAAGACCTCTTCGATGAGGTCGGCGTAGCGCATCATCAGTTCCAGGAACTTCCGTTTCCCGGTCGCCTCATAATACGCCACCGCGGCTTCGATCAGATGTCCCGCGCAGTAGAGCTCATGATTCGCCCGTTCCGTCCACCGGTTCGCGGGCTCCACGGTCTGGTAGTAGGAGTTGAAATATCCCTCCGGGCTCATCCCGTCCTCGATGAGGTTCACCAGCGCGTCGATCCGGTCCTCAAGAGCGGCATTCTTCCGGAACGCGAGGGCGTACGCCGCACCCTCGATCCACTTCGCCAGATCCGAGTCGTAAAAGATGTGCGGTTTGTTCGGTTCCCCCGTACGCCAGGTGTGTCCCATAGCGGCGACCCGCCCGGAGGCGTCGAACTGTTCGTACACGGCGTCCACCGTAGTGTCCGCCACGGTGTCCTGCCACCTTTTCCAGAACCCTCCGGTCATCCTGACCTTTTGGTATGAGACGCTTTCCAGATGCAGCATGTCTTTCTTCCTCCCTGTCGGATCCCGATCCGCCTCAGCCTCGAAGACGGTCTCAGCTCTGTCCGTGCAGACGGATGAACCTCCATTTTCCGGTGTTGTAGTGGAGCCGGATCAGCAGCGTGCGCAGGAGCTGGTCCACGACGAGCGCGATCCACGCGCCCCAGAGATCCATGTGGAAGACATGGATCAGAAGGATCGCCACGGCGCTCCGGACGATCAGGACCGTGATGAACATCACGATCGCCGGGAATCTGGTATCGCCGGCGCCGCGGAGCGCGCCGGAAACGATGAACTGGCTCGACTGGAACGGCTGGGAGATCCCGACCATGATCAGGATCTGTCCCCCAAGCAGGATGATCTCCGGCGTCTTGTTGTAGAGGCTCACCACCTGTCGCCCGAACAGGCAGAGCAGGGCGCCGAGGACGAGAGAGACGGCGAGACCGATGAGCCTCGTGTGCCTGGTGTAGTTCTCCGCCATGTCGATGCGCCGTTTCCCGAGGCTCTGCCCCATCAGGGTCGTGGCGGAATTCGCAAAGGCGTTGCCTGTCATGAAGCTCATGGCCTGGATATTCAGGCAGATCTGGTGGGTCGCATATGCTGTGTCGCCCAGGCCTGCGACCGTACGGGTGTAGATGAGGATGCCCAGGCGCATGAACGTCTGCTCGATCATCGACGGGACGCCGATGGAGACCACGTTGCGCAGGATCTGAAAGTCGAACCGGAACCTCTGCCGAAAATCCAGATGGAGATACCGCTTCCGGTTGAGTACGATGACGGCCGCGAAGAGGAAGGCCGCAGTCTGGCCGATGTTCGTCGCCCAGGATGCGCCGATGACCTCCAACTTCGGGAAACCGAATTTCCCGTAGATCAGGAGATAGTTGAAAACGATATTGACCACGTTTGCCAGCGTGTTGTAGATCAGGGGCATGCGCGTGTCCCCGATCCCTCTCAGCACGGCCGTCACGGTGAACGTGAGGCAGAGCGGCACGAAACCGTACATCTGTATGACCAGGTATTCCCTGGCGAACCGGTATGTCTGTTCGGATATGGCGGGACCGCCCATGAAGCGCAGCATCGGATCCGCGAAGGCAATGCCGAGGACCATGAAGACGACGGCCAGCGCAGCATTCAGCACAAGAGACTGACGGAAGACCTGGTTGGCCTTCTCCCGGTCTCCCTTGCCGCGGAAACGCGCGACGAGCGCTGTTGAGCCGACATTCAGCGCGATCATCATGGTCATAAGGAGGAACTTCGGCTGCATCGAGATCCCGACCGCAGACAGCGCCTGGACGCTGATCTCTCCCGGCAGGTTCCCCACCATGATCTGGTCCGCCATGCTGGTCAGCTGGGACAGAACAAGTTCCAGAAAGGACGGCCAGGCGATTCGGAGAACATCCCGATACAGCATGCCGTGCGTCACGCCGTCAGGAAGAGGCTGCTTTTTCAGCCTGCTTCCCGGTTCCGGCATGTCGGCGTCCGTACCGAACGGAAGATCGTCCAGCGTCGTGTGAATGATTCTAACTTTGTTCTCTCGGATTGGAGCGGACTTCTCTTCGTTTTCCAACGGCATCAGCCTTTCCTGAATGGCGCCCTTCCGAAAACAGCGGCAGGGAAACCCAGCGGAGGGCGCTTTCTCCACCCGTCGGTCACGGAGTCCCGATCGCTCTGAGTGAAACCTTTTCGGGAGTGCGGAGCATATCCGATTCCCGATGCGGAGCATCTGCGCCTGTTGTCATTATATATCACGACAGATGGAAAAAAAAGACGCAATGAGAAGAAAGGACCGGCTCCGTACAGATCCTTCCGGAAACCTCCATGGTGAGATCCGTTCAGGGATCAACGCGGCAGGATCGAGTTCGGGAAGCCGGTGCCCGGGCTGTCGGTCCCTGCATCCCTCTGGTGCTCCGGGGCAAATACGAGAAGAGGCCGGGCAGCGGCCCGGCCTCCGAAAACTGCAGATCACACCAGCTTCTTGAGGATAATCATCTCCACTACGCGTCCGAGAATGCTGACCTTGACATCGTCAGCGACTTTCGCGACCACGGATTTCTCCAGCTCGTCCCACGCTTCCCTGCTGCTCTCCCCGCTGGTCTCGGAATACTGTCGCAGCTGATCCCGGTAATCCTCCATGGACCAGGTGTAGCTCCCGTACATCGTGGGGGCCCCGCCTGCGAAGCCGGCGGAGAACATGGGCGTGCCGTAGGAGGGCTCAAAGAAGGAACGGATCTTGCCCATGAAACCGCGGGTAGCCTCGTTTTTTCCGCTGGTAGAAACGGAGAGAAGCTGTTCGCGCCGCTTCTCGTCGACAAGGCTCCTCACGCGGAGATGCAGTTCGCACTCCCCTTCCTGGTCCTCGATCCAGAACTCGCCGTTCACGTTGCCGGCGATCGCACGCATCATAGCCATCATTTCCTCTGCAAGCAGTCTCAGGTACACCGTGTTCTTGTGCGTAAGCTCCTTGAATGCGGCATACTTGTCGACCTGCCCGAGGGCCGCTTACACGTTGTTCCCCTTGCTGGAGATCTCAATCACGTCCGTTTTCATGATAGCCACTCACTCGATCGTCAAAATATCGATGAAGCCGGTGATCTCGAACACTTCACCGACGATCTCATTCACATGGATGATCTTCATCCCGCCCTTTGCGCTCATAGTCTTATGCGCCGACAGAAGCACCCGGAGTCCGGCGGAGGAAATATAGTCCAACTTGCTGAAATCCAGCGTCAGGGTATCCGCCTCCGGCATGGAGCGATTCAGTTCCTCCTCCAGCTCCGGAGCGGTCATTGTGTCGAGACGTCCTTCCAGTGCAACCAGAACGGCGCTTCCGTTCTTTTCCTTTGTAATTGTCATCGGTGTGACTCCTCCCTGTTCCATGATGATTGTTCCGTAATTGCCCGGGATACCGGATCCCTTGTGTTCCAATGCCAATATAGGGGAAGCGGCTCCCGAAATCAAGCCCCTGCCGGGGGGAAAGCGGAGACGGCGGTGCCCTGTCCCTGCAATCAGAACAGTTTTTCTATGCCGTCCACAATGGCGTCGCAGATCTTTTCGAGAGAACCTCTCCTGGCCTTGGCCCAGAACGTATATTTGCTGTTGGACTCGTGACCGTCAAAATCGTAGCCGTTCGCGTGCGGCAGATAGCCGACATACTTGTTCGCGCAGTGGGTGACATAGGTGAATGCCGCTTTGGAGCGAAGTTTGATATCAAACTGCCCGTCGGTAAAGGGTTCCCCGGCCATACTGACCACCGCGAGGCCTCCGATGCGGAAGACCTGGATCGGATACTGGAAGAGCGGTTCGCGCTTCCTGCAGCAGACGGCACTGTAGGTGGATGCCGCGAGGAACCAGTCGGGATCGGCGTTGCCGTCCGGCCCCACCTTGTACCCGCCGTCTTTCAGCTGCTCCTCGACCTCCTTCATGCGCTCTTCCGGGATGTCTCTGTATTCCAGGGGGACATCACAGCTGTAATAGTCGACGGCAAGCGGCTCATCTGAATCCCTGAACTCCATCGAGAGAATGATCCGCTCGGCAAGCTGCGCCAGTTCGCCGCCCATTCGTTCGGAATCCATAACGAAATCCGGGGTATAGGGATCGTAGGGATTGATGTTCCCGCAGCAGCCGTTAAGCACGGTCGGGATTTCGCCGATGTTCAGTTTCTGCTGTAGTTTTTCAGACCAGGTGCCGCACCAGTCCGGAGAGACCGCGTAGTGGAGCGAAGGCGTGCAGAAATCGTTGACCGGATGACAGGTGAAATGCAGGAGCGAGCCGACGATGTTCATACCCTGATCCTTGAAGCAGGCGACGCCCACCTCGTCATCTGCGGGGCTTTCGAGATAGAGGATGTCCGGACCGAGGGGATGGCTGGAAGCGCCGTTGGCGGGGAACATCTCCATATGCCCGTCGGTCATGATCGCGCGGCGGCAGAAGGCGAGGCCGTGCTTGTTCCCGGATTTCACGTCCATCTTCAGCGGACGTATCCTCGCGAAGGCGGCTCGAACGGCTTCGAGCGCCTTGTCGCAGGCGAATCTGCAGTATTCGGAATTGGTGCCGGCGATGAACTCCTTATCCGGTGGCAGCTCAAGAGGAAAATCCTCATCGAGCATGAGGCCGCCGATGGACGGCGCGGAATGAGACTGTATCGCAAAGACCATGATCGCACCGTAGTCCAGCCCGAACTCCTCCATGATCTTCTGCTTGATGTAGTCTCCGTAGGGCTTCGTGATCATGATGACATCAAGGCCGAGGATGCAGATCGTCTTTTCTCCCTTGAACACGCTCGCCTTCGCAAAGAGCCTGTGCCGCACGAAACGTGCGGGACGATATTCGCCCATCGCCGCACCGGCGAGGTGCACGCCCTCCCAGGGGGTGATGTCCGAGGACCCGAAGCCGACATTGACGCTCCCGGATGTCCTGACGCTCTTATCCATCTGTGAGATCCTCCTTCCGGAACTGTTGTCCAATCAATCCGCATCCGGGATCGCTTCTCTCGCTCCGGCGACAAGTTCCCCCGCCGGGATGCTGCATTCCGACCTGCATGACGCGCTGACCCAGCTGTTCCCGCCGGACATCGACAAGGGCGGCGGACCGCCTTCCGGCTCCCCGCTTGCGGGGATCTGTATGGTGACGGGACCCGGCCTGTTTTGGCCGCATTCGCAGCGGGATGGAAGCGTATCCGTTCAGAGGAAACGCTCCGCCCAGAGCCGGAACAGCTCCCGGGACTCCTCGTAGATCTCCGGCTGCTCGAGCTGGTGCCCGGCCTCCGGCATGGCAAGCAGGACGGTCTCGACGCCGCGCTCCAGCAGCGCGTCGAAAAGTACCTTCGCATTTGAAAAGGGGACGATGCCGTCGCGCTGTCCGTGGCAGATCACCGTGGGAACAGCGCCTGTTTCCACATAACTCATCGGAGAATACCGGAGCAGTTCCCTTCGGAACATTTCCCGAGTCTCCGTCCGGGATGCGACGCCGGTCATCCATGCCAGAAGTTGGTTCCTGTCGTTCTCGGGAATGTCTTGAAGCAACCCCCTGTCCGTCAGCAGCGTCGGACCGCAGTATTCCATGACGCCGACCGGTCTGATCGGAGAAGCATGCGCCATGGAATACGCGTAGAGCAGCGCGAGTTGAGCGCCGGCAGACTCCCCGGTCAGCAACATGCGGTTGAGCACCGTCCCGCAGCCGGCGGCCTTCTTCCAGATTGCGTTCAGAGCCAGTGCGAGGTCTTCCGTCAGCGTATCCAGATGGATCTCGTCGGAGATGTAATGATAATTTACCGCGGCCGCGGCAAACCCCTGACCGGCCAAGGTCTCGATCTCCTCGGCATAGCTCTTTTTGTCTCCGGCGATGCCTGCGCCTCCATGCACGCACAGGATCAGTCCGTGCCTGTCCGCGTGATCCCGAGGAAGCGCCAGGTCGTACCGCTACTTTTCGTGTTCCCCGTATGCCTCGTCCCAAAACAGGAGAATGCCCTCGCTCATGCCTGTCACCCCGCTCTTTGATCTGCTGCGGATCATGGCTTAAGAATACCAGAACAGAAAGAGCGCCGCAAGATGATTGTGCGATTCGTTGACCTAGTGGTCCGCGTGTGAACCTCCCCCCGTCTGAAGTCGCGTCTTTTTGACCCCTTCGATGCCCGTTTTCCGGGTTGACGAAGGATCGGGCGTTGTGTTAAGATGCTTTCACAAAAAAACTTAGGAGGCTCCGAGATGAAGAAGATCAAGGTCGGAATTGCTGGCGTGCGCGGCCTTTCCACGGTGATGGGCCTGAAGGCGATCGAGGACGTGGAGATCACCGCCATGTGCGATCTGGATGAGGCGCATCTGGAGGACGCGGCGAAGAAAATCGGTGTCGAGAAGAAATACCGGGTGTTCGACGATATGCTGGAGTCGGATATCGACGCAGTGGTCATCGCCACCCCGATGCAGTGCCACGTGCCGCAGGCCATCGCCGCCATGGAAGCCGGCAAGCACGTGATGAGCGAGGTGACGGCCGGCGTCACGATGGACGAGCTTTTCTGGCTCTGTGAAAGCGTGGAAAAGTATAAAAGGATCTACATGTACGCCGAGAACTATATCTATACGCCGCAGGTGCAGACCGTAAAGAACATGGTCCGCCAGGGTGTTTTCGGCGAGACCTATTACGCTGAGGGCATGTATCTTCATAACACCTCGAGCATCCTGACCTATCCGAACGGCAAGACCTCCTGGAGAACGTACTGGCAGGACGGCGTGCGCGGGAATTTCTATCCCACGCATTCTCTTGGGCCGGTGATGATGTGGTTCCCGGACGACCGCGTCACAGAGATCTCCTGTTTCTCGCCCGGAGTGCGCCATCCATACGGCGTCAAGCAGGACAGCGGCACCACCACCATGTGCCGTACCGAGAAGGGCAATCTGCTTTCGATCCGGACCGACTGCACTTCCCCGAGACCGCACAACATGGACTATTACCAGCTGCAGGGCACGAAAGGCGTGTTCCGTTCCAAGATGTACGCAGGTGACCGGGATCTGGTCTCCATCATCAGCGAGACGAATCCCGACCACGACATGTCCTGGGACGATTTGGAAAACTACTACGACGCATATATGCCGGAGCGGTACAAGAAGGCCAAGGAGGAACAGCTGCGTTCCGGTCACGGCGGCGGCGACTTTTTCATCGTGGAGGATTTCATCAACGCCGTCAGATCCGGGACCCAGCCTGAACTGGATGTCTACAAGGCCTGCGAATGGACGGCTGTCGGTCTCCTTTCCAGGATCTCGGTGACCAACAACGGCTATCCCATGGAAGTGCCGCACTTCCGTCCCGGGATGCCGCTGGAGGAGAAACAGATCTCCCTCTGACAAAGCGGATGGAACTCATACCATGCCCGCAACTGAAGTACAGCAGGGGGCAGATGAGCGAAAAAGCAAAAAACGGCGCATCTTTCCAGACGAAAGATGCGCCGTTTTTCGGCTCATTGCCTTAGAACCCGGTCTTCGGGATACGATTCACGGAGGGGGCCTGGTGTCCCCGCGGCGAAGAACTGCGCTCTTCTACTTGTCCGCTCCGCCGAAGGCGCGTCTCACTGCCTCCAGATAGCCGTACCCGTACAGGTCGTCCGGTTCCAGATAACTGGTCTCTGTCCACTCGTTCCAGCTGTTGATCGTGACCAGCGGCGCGCCGTGGGACTCTGCGAACCGCTTGGCTTCGACGAGCGCCTTTTCAATGGCGGCCGGATCGTTGTCCCGGACGATTCCCGGCCGGAAATCAAGAAAACGCGGGTTGTTGTCCCATCCGATCGAAACATGCGGGAAGTACGGTATGTCGAATTCTCTGGCGATTTTGTCCCATTCCTTGATTACGTCCGGAAGAATCTTGTCATACGGCCGGTCGATATCCACGAAGTGGGCGAACTGGTAATGGGTCAGGGAAGAAAAGCCCAGTTCCTGCACGAGGGCGGGCGTCGTTTCGATCATGCCCCCGTCCACGCCGGTAATGTTTTCGCTCTTGCCGTTCCAGCGGATAAACTGAAAGTGCACGCCTGCGAACCCGGCCTTTACCGCCTCCAGATCGAGCCAGGCCATGGCATCTTTTGCTTCCCGGATCCCGCCGAGCCCGGATAAAAAATTGTTGAGGTCATAAATGCTGACCACCGGTTTCCGATCAATGCTGTAATAGTTCGGAGCGGAGAAATACCTGTCGATCCAGCGTTTTCCTATGATCTCGAAATTCTTTCTGTCGGCCGTCCCGCGCCATACGGTCGCCTCGGCGCGTCCGGCATTGCGTCTGTCCCAGGCATGTCCGGCATCGTGATTCGCCCACATCAGGTAAAACCGCATGTCTCTGTTGTTTTTCGCGCCGAGAAATCCCGTATCCAGACAGTTTTCCAGAAACGGCCGTCCGTCATACCAGTACCAGTCGTAGATAAAAACATTCACGCCGTGGCGCAGCGCCTCGCCGATCTGGAACTCCATGACCGCGGGATCCGCTTCGTTCTGGTAACCCCAGAGCGGCTTGCGTCTCCAGTCGTATCCGTTCTCCTTCGGGGCGGCGTTTTTGACTGTCTGCCATTCTCCGATCCCCTCTTCCCAGAAGATCCGGGAACGCATCTCATCCCCCGTATAAGCTGGCCAGATATAGGCAGCGACGTCGATCTTTCCCATGATGCCCTCCGTTTTCCCTTGTTCTTCCCGCCGGCCGGGCGAGTCAACTGTCATGTCGCATTCCGTAACTCAAACTCTTTTCCACTCGCGCATCCATTCCTGCGCCATCCTTATATTCTGGGTTTATGGCGTTAGGTTCCCCGGATCGGAGCCGGACGGATGCAGCGATCCCCGCTACTCATAATCCTCGATCCTCCACTCGTCCAGCCAGTCGATAAGGACCCTCCCATCCGGGTATTCCTCACAGGGCTCGACAAAGCGCAGGGGCAGCCAGACATAGTCCGCGACCGAGGTATCCGCCATGGCATCTCCGGAATAGTCCTCATCAGCTAGACCATACTTCTCACGGAGCTGCCTGGTAAACTCGGGCACCTCCGATGAAGGCACTTCCCCGGAGAACAGGCCGCAGAACAGTTCTTCCGAATAGGCGTAGGGCACACGCATGGCGTTTGGCAGCCATCGGTCTCCCAGAGCAATGTACAGATCTCTCTTGCCGGGCACCTTGAACACGGAGGAGATCTGAGAATGGAAGGATGTGCGGCTGTTATCCGATGGGTGCGGATCCCCGATGACCTTGAACGGCCCGTGCCAGGTATCGGCCACGGCGACCTCCGATGGATTCGGCAGGTAGCCGGTGGTCCCGGACGTGATCAGGTAATGTCTGTGTCTTCGTTCGAAATGGGCAGTCGCCTCACGCACGTACGGCGGGAAAGGATGCGGAAAATGCGTGCTGTAATATCCGGTCACATCAGTGTAATCGTCCGTCAGGTCGGCGCAGATCGTTTCAGAATGTACGCGTTCGAAATAATAGTACGCCTTGCCGTCCGATGCCACAGCCAGGTCGAAGTCACCGGCGCTCATGCCCAAGGGTTTCAGCCTTTCCCGAACGACCGTATAGGGCCCGAGGAAGCGATCGGCGACCGCTACCGTCTTCGTCTGCTGACCATCCTTCTGCATGATCTTCATCCAGCAAACGTACTTCCGGGTCTGGCGGTTGTAGAGAATATGCGGCCGGTCCAGCATCGCGGTGTAGGGGTTCAGCGACGAGCCTGCGTCGTCGGTGACCGGCTCAACGATGAGGCCGCAGTCTTCCCAGTTATACAGATCCTTTGAGGCGTAGGCTCTCACGCCCCAGGTCCAGATCCCGTTCCCGGGCTTCGTAAACTCCTTGTTTTCCCCATAGAAATAGTAGGTCCCCGTTGTCTCCTCAAAAAAGAGACTGCCACCATGCGCCTGAACGCGACGCCCCTGGGTATCAAAAAGCGGCCGTCCGGGGAAGATGCTGTGATTTCTGATCGGGCTCATCTTAAGATTCCTTTCCGCCGCTGGATTCCTCTTGCTGTGAGCAAGGCCTGTTCCTGTATTCTATTCTGCATTCGCCAGTTTCTAAGGCAGAGAAGCTGCCGCAGCTCATCCTGTAGCAGCTGCGTTGAATATCCGCCTGTCTTGATCAGATCACTATCTCAGCGCTGCCGTCCAGCGGGATCGCATGGACCTGCTCGCAGCCATCCGCATTTGTGATCTTGACCTCATATCCCCTGCCTGTCCTGTCTGCAGAGATGTCAAAGCAGCTGCCGAACGCTCTGATTTTCTCGAGCGTGACCTTGCCGAGTCCTGCCGGGATCGAAGGAGCGATTGAAAAGCTTCTGAAGCCCGTCGGCGAAACGCCGAGCATTCCTTCGATTATGACTCTCGCGTACAGCCCGCCTTCCGCAGACAGATGTCTCTGGTCACCTTCCGGCCATGCCTCTATGGGATACGGGACGTGGTCGCCCAGAAGCCTCTTCTGGTTGTATTCCTTCAGGTACTTGTAACCCTTGTCGCCCATGCCCGCACTGAGAATACCTCTCAGCGCATACAGCGTGGATCTGTCCCAGAACATCGAATCATCCTCTGAGGAAAGGAAGCCGTTCTCCGTCCAGAGCTTTTCGATAAGGCCGTTCACTGTGCCTTCCCGCCTGTCGTAGATTCCGACGGTGAGCGGTGCACAGGTATATGCTCTCAGAACGTTGCAGCCGTCATAATATTGATAAGTGCGGTATCCGGACACCTCCGCGCCAAAGAAATCTTCTATGCCTTTCCTCAGCCTTTCGGCGAAGTCCTTGTACTCCCTTGCCTTGTCCGAATGCCCCAGGCCCGCAGCCATATAGTACGCCCCGTTGAGACCGCCGTATGTCAGACAATTGTTGAGCAGATTCGCCTTGCCTGAAGGAAGTCGGCCCTCCAATTCGTCTGAATCCGACTCGATCACGCCAAACTCGTTTTCCTTGGATGCGGCAAATCTCACGCACCAGTCTATGGTGTCGAAATACTCCTCCGCCAGTCTTGTGTCGCCGCGCTCCAGCAGAAATCTGGTCATGCCGTAGAGATACATGGAAGCGTCGCCGAGGTCGCCCCGACCCTCCCAAATGTCCGTACCCTCCGAGATGATGGAAGCCGGTATATGGTAAAGCTGCGGATGCATAAACGGACGGTAGAGCTTCATAACGTTCTCCGTAGCCTCATATGCGAGCTTGTTTCCCGCAAAGCCGAAATAAGGAGCCGCGTATTCCGCTTCGTCATTGGCCCATATGGCCGCGTAGTAACTCTGCCCGCCCGGATTGTGCATCGGCCCGCCGTCCGTGTCCAGAATGCTTTCCGTGATCCTGAGCTTTGCGAAATTGAATTCGCAGTTCAGTACCGGGTCGTCAGTGGTGAGCACCAGGCTGTCATTGAAAACACTGTTCACGAAGTCTCTGCGTGCAGTGAGCTCCTGTATGCCGTTCACCTCCGGCTTTTCATCGCAGAGCTTTCTGCCTGTATAGATCGTATCGTAAGCAACGGACCGGCCGCTCTTCAGGGTCACGCTCCGAGGCCCTCTGGTCTCGGTTTCCAGAACATATACGCCCTTGGTCCCTCTTTCGTATATTACGCTTTCACAGGTGCCGCATGATATGACCTGCGTATCATCCGTCAGGTTCTGGATTGTAATGTGTTCCACAAAGGCCATCTTTTCCGGGGACGGATACAGCATGCGGGAGATCCTGATCTTTCCCTCACGGTCTCTGGAATGGATCATCAGAATGCCGTTGAATCTGATTTCATACGGGATCTCTGCGATTTCCCGGCCCATAATGCCGAACTTCAGGAAATCCTCCTGCCCATACTCGTGCATCAGGGTGGCGTGCGTGTCATTCGGTATCGTCCTCAGTGTCGGGTAAAAGAGTCTCTTGGTCAGCCTGACTGTCCCGCCTGAACCCACGCCATAGTATAAGACGGCGGCCAGTTTCCGGCCTGACATTTCAATATTGTCAATGTGATCTCCGGATCCCACTTTCCAGACGATCTCGTTTTTTCTGACTTCCCAGCGGTTGTCCACTGTCCCTTGCACTCCTTCTGTATATTTCAGAACGTTTTGACAATACCTTGGATCCTTCCGGTCCGTGCCGGTTTATGATCCGAGATCGATCCACATCGCGGGGCGGACGCCGATATTTTCCACCTCGGAGCCGATACCGCTTCCGCTGATCTCGCCGTAACCATCGATGAAAAGGGCATATGTGGGTTCGCGGCCGGGCGTCCGCAGCCACCAGAAACAGGGTTCCGGATTGTCAGGCGACCCCATCCCAAGTCCTGCGGCGTATCGTGTCGGCAGGCACTGAAGCGCGACGTCGTCAGGGAAATACTGTTCGGCCTCTTCGGCGCTGAGGATGAACACCCGGTCCTGCGTATCGTTTCCGGCACTGACAGCGGGGTAGATCTGATTCGGTTCCGCATTCACCGTCACAGTCTGGATCATGCTTCGCTCCCCGGAGGAGAACGCCGTATCCACGAAGTCCCCGTTCAGGTACTCGCGGAGGGTACACGTCTCCCAGGTCACTTCGGAACGTTCCTCGTCGGAGTTGTACGCCTTCAGAACGAGGACGAACTGGCTGATGACAAGGATCCTGTCCTCCTCTCTCTCCAGAACGACCCACGCAATAGGTTCGGTTCCGTTGTCCCAGTCTTGATCCTGCTGGAAGGTCCCGAACCACAGGACGTTGCCGACCTGCGGATCCGTCAGGCAATTGTCAAACAGGATGTCCCTGCACTTCTCCGCATAGTCTTCGCTCTCCTTGTAGCCTCCCAGAAGCCAGAACAGCTTGAGCGCCTCCTGGTATCTGCCCACTTCGAAAAGAGACGTGGCCTCGTCGTATCTCGCCGCCTTGAGCCTGCCGTTGCATCTGGCGGCCTGCTCGACGCAGTCCCTGTAACCCCCCAGACCGCGAAACGCCCTGTACGCCTCCTCGTATCTGCCGGCCTCATACAATGCCACTGCCTCGTCGTAACTCTGCGCCAGAAGCGGCTCCCTTGCGATTTCGGCCTGCTCCGCGCTGTCCCTGTAATCGCCCAGTTCCAGGAATGCAAAGAGTGCGTCCTGATATCTGCCGGCCTCGTACAGCGCCAGGGCCGCGTTGTATCTCTCCTCATCGGAAGCCTCCGGATTGAAAGCCACCGCTGCGGGGTCTTCGGTTTCCACGGCTGCCTGCCCGGTGCCGTCCCTGTCGTCTCCCTGCGTTTCGGCCGTTTCGGCCGTCTCCACAGCCCGTCCGGAGGCAGATTGCTCTCCGGCGTCATCGAATGAGAACTGGCTCTTAACAGCCGGGATGACCACTGTCGGGATCAGGATCGCCGCAGCGGTCACGATCAGGATCGCCGGGATCCCGATCGCCGCGGCGAGGAGCCGTTTCCGTTTCCCGTCCATTTCACGCTTCATCGTTTGGTGTTCTCCCCTTTATTTGATCCTGATCCTCCTATAGATCTTGTCATGCCGCGTCGTCCAGCGAATCGCTGTTGATCGGGAACGTGAAATATGTGTTCGGGTATGGTTCGTCTTCGAGCGTGAAATGCCACCACTCCTCTTCCAACGGACGGAAGCCGTGACGCATCATGACTTCACGGAGCAGCATACGCATCGCATACTGCTCTTCCGTGATCTCGGTATAGTCCGGGTGGCTGAGTTCGCCGAAGTAGTCGAACGTACCTCCCATGTCGACTTCCCGTTCCGTGCTCATATCAAACAGCGTCAGGTCCACTGTGCTGCCCCGGCTGTGACCGGAATGCTCCGCGATATATCCCTGTGGGAAGAGAACGACCTTATCCAGATCGGGATAGAAGTATTCCTTCATCAGAGTATCGTCCGGATCCAGCGCCCAGTTCATAAAGTGAGTCACCGCCATCTGCGGACGATAGGCATCAAAGATCTTCAGCCTGTATCCCATACTCATCAGCTCATCGCTGACCTCTTTCAGCGCAGCGGCGGCCTCTGCGGTCAGCATGGCCAGAGGTTCCTCGTATCCGTCTATGCGTTCTCCGACGAAATTGTATGTGGAATAGTAGCGGATCTCGAGGATGACGTCCGGTACGGCCTCGCTCAACAGCACAAAGTCGGAGGAGTCATCCGAGAAAATGATCCCCGCATCCTGTACGGCAAGCCATGCCGCTGTACGGGCAGCCACGTTTTCCTTCAAATTCGTGAAAAAGAACATATAGTCATACAGGTGGTATGCACCTTCGGGGAAAATATCAAGCACCGGAGGATAATCCGCCACGTCAACGTCGGTCACGATCAGTTCTCCGCGATTCCCGATGTAGGCGCCACAGAAGGCCTGGATCGGGTCGGCATCGGTTTGCATGACAGCGCCATGGTTGAGCGACCTGTCCGCGACCGTGCCGTCTGTTTTCCAGTTCAGGGGGTTGATAGACAGCGCGTGCATCCCTGCAGGGATGATAATCGTCTCCGTCACGCTCCCGTTCTCGCAGTCAAAACTAATGACTGTCCCGACGTCTGTCTCTCCGGAAGCGGGTACGATCTGGGGATAGGCATCCGTCATTTCTTCCGTAACGCTCCAGCCGATGGAATAAACAGCAATCAGTCTGTCGCGCAGAGCCGCCGCTTCTTCGCTCTCTCCGCCATAATATTCTTTCAAAAGTTCCAGGCACATCTCTCCGCCCTGCGAGAACCCGGCGAGAATGATCCCTCGGCCATCGTTTTCATGATCGAGATACCAGCGGAATGCCGCGGAAACGTCTTGATAGGCGATTTGCCTGGCTTGCTCCCGTTCTGTCTCCGGAAGATAATATGCGTTGATCGACATCTGTCGGTAATATGGCGAAAACAGACGTCCTGTCTCCTCGTAGATGCCCTTTTCCAGATCGAGGGCATAGATAAAATTACTTTTGAGTTTGTCATTGAGATCAAAGGCGTTTGTTTCGCTCATCGTGTCCACGGTCGGACAGATCAGGAAAACGTCAACATCCCGGTCCTCGCCCATTTCAAAGTACGCCCAATTGTCCATCTGGCTGTAATCCAGAGCCGCAGAAACTCCACGATCCTGAATGATAATACCCACCACTGCAGCTGCGATTACTGCGACAAGAATCAATTCGACGATGATCGTCATTCTTTTTTCATTTAACTTTCCCATTGGATCATCCTCCTGATATGTGCGCTTGAAATCTGCTTGCGCAAATCGGATGCAGGTTAGCCGCATCCTCAAAACGCGGCTCAATCACAACGTTCAAAAAATTGATTTGACAGATTCGACCTGATGTCACAACGTCGTCCCGGTCTGTGCGATAATCATGTCCTGCCACTCTCGGTTGAGGGTGACGAAGCGCGCATTCCAGCCGGAAATCCGAACGGACAGGTTCTGGTAATCTTCCGGGTGTTCCTGCGCACGCCGGAGAAGATCTGCGTCAGCGATATCCGGCTGGACAAAACATCCGCCGAGCTCCACGAAAGCCCGCATCAGCGCAATAAGGACATCAGTCCCGCGCTCCCCGTTCACTGCAGACGGCAGCAGCTTGAGATCCAGTGCCGCGCCGGAGACAGTGCGGGTCAGGTCCGCCTTGCAGTAGGATTTGAGGATCGCGGTCGCGCCTTCCAGGTCTGTGCCCGGCGTGGGTGAGAAATTGCCTGCCAGAACTTCACCGGCAAGTTTGCCGAAAGGCGTGGAAGCGCGGTGAGGTGCCCATTCCAGCTGCCTGCCAAAGGTGCTGATCCCGGCGGGTGTCCTGTATCGTCCGGTATCCGGAAGGTGGTCGCAGATCTCCGCAAAATCGCGGATCAGCCTCACGGCGATTTGGTCCGTTTCCTCGTTGTCGTTACCGTAACAGATACAGGAGCGGAGCGCATAGCGCCGAAGCGGCTCACAGCCCTCCCAGTTTCCCTTCAGGATCTTCATAAACTCTGGGAACGTAACTTTGTGCTCTTCAAAGACCAGCTTCCGGATCGCACTGAGGCTGTTCACCACATCCGGCAGTCCGCCGAAGTGAGGAGACAGGACATTATAGACAGGACCGCCCTCATTGTATGAGAGACCCTTTTCGATACAGCCGTCCTCAAAGAGCGAAACCACCGTGCAAGGACAGACAGCACGCTTTCGGATTTCCCCGTACATACGACGGAAAAACCCTTCCAGCCAATCACGCAGATCAGCGACGTACTGCCGGTACAGGGCGTCGAAACTGGAAAATGAGACTCCCTCTTCGTAATCTTTCAGCGTAACGTGCTGCAGGACCTGCAGTCCATCGAAAGGAAAATAGCAGAAGAAAGTACGACCGGGGATCTGAATCTCCCAGCAGCCGTCATTTGCGAACTTTGCGGCCTCGTCCGGGGCATATCCGTAATCGACAAGGGATTTTAAGATCAGATCCTCGTTATACAGAGCCAGAACACCGCCGCCCAGACGAATCACCTCGGCAACGCGTCGCAGAAGCTTCGTATCGGATCGTTTGCTGATGCGCACCGTTGTGGGGAAATCGCTGATGCCGAGCTCCTCGATGATGTCCAGGACAAGATAGGTCACTTCGTTCGTCACGTCGTTCCCGCAGGCATCCACTCCGGACAGGACGAGATTCTGGTAGTGCTGGGCGTCTCCGCTGCCGTAATTTCCGCCGCAGATCCACTCGCAGCCCTTGATGAAAAAATGAGCAAGGATCTCCCGCGCCTCGTCTATCGTCAACACGCCGGCGTCAAGGTCCTTCTTCAGATAGTCTCCCAGAAGCCAGTCGATTCGCCCGATCCCAGGCCAGTTGCCGCACAGGCGAACGAAAGCGAAGGTGAACCAGAGACTTTGCACAGCCTCATAAAAGCAATTGGCAGGTTCAAACGGTACGTGCAGCAGATTTTCGTAGTTGGCTCGAAACGACGGCAACGCATCCAGTTCCTTCAGATATCTCTGATGCCAGACCCGCATGGCGTCCAGGCAATGAAGACAGCTCACAAGAAACGGCTCTCTGTCAGTTCCCCTGAATTTAAGAAGCGAAGCTTCCGCTTTCCTTCGGATCCCGTTCACGCCCTCCTTCAGGACCGTTTCAAAATCGATCGTCAAATGACTCACGGAAGACAGATACCCGCGTTCCATGTCCCCGAAACGGGCAGGGATCTGATGGCTGATCGCATCTCCGAGCGTTGCCGCTCCGGAGATCCGCTCGTTCTCGCAGATCCGGATCGGCGCCTTTGCCGCTATCTCTGCGATTGCGAGATCATACTGTTCCAGATGCGGCAGCTGCTCAAAACCCACGATATGGTCAAGGGATACGCTTGGATTCTTTTTCGTGTCCAGGCCGTATCTGTGATTCTGAGAGTCCCAGGCAAACTGTCGGGTCTCCTCGCTCAAACGCACCGGTCTTGTACCGTTCACAGAAAAGAATTCCACGATGCATCACCTCCAGGTAATCTGCATAGGCGCTCCAGTGCCTTTGATCCGTGGTAATCTTCACGTCTTCAGGCTCTGCCGGGTCGCCTGCCGGCGGCACGTTCAGTCGTAAAAATTCCGGGAAAGGACTTCCTTCTGCCATTCCGGCGAAAGGCTCGTGAACCGCGCGGAAAAGCCGCAGACACGGATGATCAGATCTCTGTGCTCTTCGGGATGGATTTGGGCGTCCAGCAGTTCTTCCTTTGTGACGCAGTTGAGCTGCAACGATCCCATCGCTGTTCCGGCGGCAGCGCGCAGGAAGGCCTCGCAGATGTCCAGGGTGATCCGGTCCGAGGGAAGTATGATGTTGACCACTGTGTTGCCCGCGAGCTCGCTTCCGTCGAGGACTGCAAGGCTGTTGATCACGCTGGTGACGCTCGGAATCCTGTGCAGTCTGGAAGGCGTGAGCCCCTGCGAGAAATAGTCGCCGTCATGCCGGCCATCGGGCGTGGCCAGCGTTTTTTCTGCCCAGAAACGGATCTCGGTATAGGTCAGATGCCCCAGATTGATCCGCCCGCCCGGCCAAAGGGCAGAGAGCTCGCCAGCAAGAAGATAAAGATCGTGATTGAACCGCTTCGCAAGAGCGCAGGATTCTTCGCTTTCATCTCCCCACGCATGGCAGTGAAGAGCTTCCCGGCGCATGGTCTCGGCGCCGCGCCAGTCGTTCCTGACCGCGGTGAGAAGCTCTTCCATCGTAGCAAGGCGTCTGTCGAATACGAGCGATTTGATGGCCAGAAGCGAATCGATGATGTTGGGAAAACCGACGCAGAGATAGGTCTCGTCGTGATATTTGCAGCCTCCGGCTGTCAAATCCTTTCGGTTTGCGAGACAACCAGTCATGGAAGCGGAAGTGAGCGGCAGCGGATCGGCCTCCGGCCAGACCGGTTTGCCCAAGAGAGTCATGCGGTTCCTCTCCCGGAAAAGGCGGCGGCAGTTTTCCAGGGTGATCCGGTAGACCTCCTCAAAATCCTCCGCACCGTCCAGCGGCAGGAACGAAACGCCGCATTCTTCCATCTTGTCCTTCCGGTCATGGACGGAGAACTCAAAGGCTTTGAGTAGGTTCACGTAGTTGCCGTGATCCTCCATGATATCGCCGTTCGTCATCATTCCCCAGCAGCCCGTGACGATATAATCGCGCGCATCCTCAGGGGAACGGCCGGCGCGGATCAGGGCGGGGATCGACGAGTCGTCGTTCTGAAAAAGGATCACGGAAGTCCCGCGGATCACGTCGCGGTCCACCTCGTCGAGGTATTCCTTGGGGGAAGCGGCGCCGTAGCGCGCCTTGATTTTTGGGAAGATGATCTTCTCTTCCCGCGTGGCTCGCAGAAACATCGCTGTCAGCTCGTTCCAGACCGGTTTCCCTTCCCTGTCGCATCCGCCCAGCGTATAGGTGTTTTCCAGTTCATGATCGGCATAGCCAACCATCTTCATATCGTGGTCGTAATGGAGATCCCATGTGAGAAGGAAAGCTTTGATCAGGTCATACGCCTCTTCTTTCGTGAGGCGTCCCTCCGCGAGATCCTTCTCATAGAAGGGCAGAAGGTCGAGGTCGGGCCGCCCGAAGCTGTTGTAGCCGACGCCTTCCAGAGCGCCGCACGCCGTCCGGATGAAAGCCAGAAGGTTCAGCGCCTCAAAAAAGGTCCTCGGCGCTTCCCACGGCGTATGGGCCGCAGAATCCCGGATCCGTTCCATGCGGCTCCTCAGTGCGGGATCACCGGCTGAAGCAAGTCTTTCTTCCGCTTTGCGGGAAAACTTTTCCGCGATTCTTCTAAGGCAGAGGAGCCCTTCGCACGCAGTCTCCAAAAAGTCCCGCTCTTCCCCGGTCTCCGCGCGTGCAAGTTCGCTCCGAGCCTTCTCATAAAGGCCCTTCAGGCCCGACGTGTAGACCGGCTTGCAGCAGAAATAGAAATGCTGTCTCGTGTCGGCATAGGGGCCGCAGATGAGATAGAGCAGCTCTCTTCCCTGTTTTTCGCGCAGACGGAAAAGACCGGGATCCCGGTCGGCGAAGAGATGCTCGCTCCGTTCGTAGTTCCAACCGCCCGCATGGGTCTTTCCCCGGAAATTGCCGGCGCCGTCACAGTGAGCGCTTATCGTGCCAAGTTCGTGATAGAAAGGCGACGAGTCGAAGAGGACCGGTTCGCACTCTTCCGCGATCATCCTGTACTGGAGCGCCTTGCGCCGGTAGCCGTTCATCGAAGGATCGCACGCTCTGTCAAGCTTTTCGTAGAGCTTCTTCTGGAAATCGGCGGCCATGGCATCGACTCTGTTCCAGTAGAAGTCTCTGATCTCCTCCCGGAAGACGGTAAAATCCATCGTATCCCTCTCCTCCCCGGATCACCGGGCTGCAAGTTTCAGGATTTTCGCAGCGTTCATCTTCTCATTTGTGGTTTTTTTCCCGTCGCGAAAAAGTGGCATAGGACGTGAAGGGCGTCGGGTACGAGCGGCAAAGGCCAGCACTCTATCCCGTTCGATTCGGCCTCCGCAACGCGGAAGCACTTGCGGGAACGATTCTTCGTGGGGATTATACCATAATCGAGTAAGCACCACAAGGTCAGATTGTAAGGCCCGTATTTCTTATAACTAAAGATGAAAGCAGGCACTTTTTCAGTGTCTACTTTCATCTTACCAGGTGCATATTTCTTGGTACGAGGTATCTTTTCTGTCTAATCTTATTGACATTGGGGTTTTCCCCGCTTTTTTTCGTTCGTTTTTTCAGTTGGGGAGCCCGAGGATTCTACGGGCGTTTTCGCCCAAGATCTTGCGCTTGTCGGCGTCGGAGAGTTTACTGGTCGCCACCTTGCCCACCACGTGGCGGCAGTCGTAGAATGGGATATCGCTGCCGTAGCACAGCCGGTCGGTGCCCAGCTTGTCCGCCGCGTACTCAACCGCGCCGTCATAGGCGACGGAGACGGTGGTATCGGCGAAGATGTTGTCGTATTTGCGCACCGCGTCGATCACCTCGCGCTTGACCTCCCACGTCCGCATCGCGCCGTGGCCGATGATCATCCTGGCGCGGGGAAAGCGCTTGGCCAGCCCGGCCACGTGGAGGATGTCCGCGACCTCCCAGGTGTGGAACAGCACGGGCAGCTCGCGCTCGTTCGCGAAGGTGAGATAGGGATAGTACAGCGGATCGTCGATGGAGGAGCGGTGGAAGGCGGCGTGCACCTTCAGGCCGAGGAAGCCCGGCTCCTCGAAGAAGAGGGAGGGATCATCCTCGTAGTGGGGTGACACGGCCAGATAGCCGTAAATCCTTCCGGGGAAGCGCCTGACCGCGTCGCGCACCATCTCGTTGCCCAGCCGGCAGTCTCCGTGGAGAGACAAAATGGAACTGACGCACGCGCCCGCGATCCCGGTCTTTTCCAGCGTGGAAGCGACCTCTTCGGGGGAGGTGTGCCGCATTTGGAAATCCGATGTGTCGTGCAGGTGGGCGTGGATATCGAAGATGAATTCGCCCTCGAAGGGTTTTCCTTCCAGTACGTTTTCGCCGATCATATGGACACCCCCTCTAGCAGGGCGCGGACGTTCTCCGCGCCGATCATGCGTTTTTCTTCCTCCGAGATATCGCTCATAAGCAGCTGGCTGGCCGACGCCGCAAGCGAGGCTTCGGGCAGGCCGCTGCCGAACAGCAGCCGGTCCGCGCCGGTGAAGCGGCAGAAGTCGCGGATCCCGTCGTGGATGAGGAAGTCGCTCGTTTCCACCTGAAGGTTTTTGCAATTGTCCATGATGGGAATCAGGCCCCGCAGGCTCCGATAGCCCGGACTGGTCAGTACGAAGCGGTTTTCGGGGTAGCAGGTAAGCAGATCGTATAAATCGTCCCAGCAGGAGAACTGGTCGAAAGGAATGAAGGCGGGCATCTTCGCCTGCGCCAGAAGGTCCATCATCCCGCCCATCGCGTAGCGCTTCATGGAGTAGAGGTACTGCGCGGGCAGCAGGCGCACGCTGGTAACACCGTTTTTCTTCATCAGGTCGAGCCACTCCCGGGGCTTGGGGTACTGATCCCAGAACGTGGGGGCGACAACCCACTGCAGATAGAAGCGGTCCGTAGGGACGGCCTCTTTCACCAGCAGGTCGTTCCCAAGCATGGCATCGGAGAACTGGGACACGGCGTGATAGGCCACGGCCTTCGACACACGGAAATTGTCCATGATCCGGAGCGTTTCCTCCAGACTTCTCACGGCGCCCTCCCGTTCGTTCGGCCCTCTGCCCAGCCGCAGGTTCGCATCGATCAGTTCGATCATCGCGCTTCCTCCCTTACCGTTATCGTCCGTTCTCCATTATAGCGGCGCGCGTGCGGGTTTTCAATGGACAATACCGCTGGTTTGCGCTCACAGCTGGACCACTTTTTCCGTGTAAGGGGGGGGAACATAGTGTTCCGCAGAGAATTACTGTAAGGGCTGACAGGCACAAAAAAAGAGGCTTAGCTTGCTGCCCCTGTGCGTCCCTGATTGCACGGATCAGTGTCTCTGGCTTTTCACGGATCGACCTGATCCATGTCTGGACGTAAGCTTTGTGATTGTCGATGTGCGATGCACTCGGCTCTGCGTTCAAATCAAAGCCCATATCAGACCTTATGAATATTCAGTTGTATCATCTAGACAAACCGGAAGTTGTTTAACTCCCCGATTCTATCTTTTTCATATCAGAGTCAGTCTTTACAAAAAGGCCTTCTCCGAGACGGCGCTGCGCGCAGCGCTGGACGCGCTGGACGCCGGGACGTACGGCGCGGTGCTGCGCTGCAAGGGTGTGGTCGCCGGGGACGACGGACAGTGGATCCACTTCGACTACGTGCCGGAGGAAAAGAATGTGCGGCGGGGCCCCGCGGCGGTGACCGGACGCCTGTGCGTCATCGGAGCAAACCTGGACGAAGCGGGCCTCAGGACCCTCTTCGGGCTGTAAGGAGCGCGTCATGGCAGGAGAGATTCCCGTCTATCTGTTCACAGGGTTCCTGGACGCGGGAAAGACGAAATTCATCCAGGAGACACTGGAGGACGCCCGCTTCAACAACGGGGAAAACACCCTGCTTCTGGTGTGCGAGGAGGGCGAGGAGGAGTACGACCCGTCTTCCTATCCGCACAAGTGCATCTTCTTCGAGACGCTGGATGACGCCGCCGAACTGACGCAGGAACGGCTGGAGCAGCTCCGCAGGAAGCACAAGTGTTCCCGCGTGGTGGTGGAGTACAACGGCATGTGGCTCCTCAACGACCTCTATTCCAATCTGCCCAGGAGCTGGGCAGTGGCTCAGGAGTTCTTCTTTGCCGACGCCAACAACATCCTCACCTACAACGCGAATATGCGCAACCTCGTGGGGGACAAGCTGGCGAGCTGCGAACTGGCGGTCTTCAACCGGTTCCCGGCAGGCGCCGACCGGATGCCGTATCACCAGCTGGTGCGAAACTTCAGCCGCCGGACGGACATCGCTTATGAGGCGCCAGACGGCTCCGTGGAATATGACGACATCCAGGACCCGCTGCCCTTCGACGTGGACGCTCCCGTGGTGGAAGTGGGGGACGATGCCTACGCCCTGTGGTACCGGGACATGGCCGAAGGGATGGACCGGTACGATGGGAAGACCGTGCGCGTAAAGGGTCTCACAGCCCAAAACCGCGGGCTCACCGCCGGGGAATTCATCTTCGGACGGAACATCATGACCTGCTGCATCCAGGATATGCAGTTCGCTGGACTCGTCGCGAGGCTCTCCGGACAGCAGAAGCCTCCCGTGAAGTCCTGGATCACGCTAACGGCGAAGATCAGCATCCGCGCCCACTCCGTCTACGGACGGCGCGGTCCCGTCCTGCAGGTCCTTGACTGGGAAAAAGCAGAGGCACCGGAGCAGGAGATCGCCACCTTCTACTGATAAGGGACAAAACGAAAAGACGCCGCGCCGCAGAGTTCTGCGGCGCGGCGTCTTCATACGTTCTCCCGTTTCGCGGCGATGCGGGAGAGTCTCGGTTCAACACAGATTCAGATCGCGGTACGTGACTACCTTCGGGATCGTTTTCACGACCGTCCGGCCGTCCGTTCTGGTCCAATTCGTCGGGAGGGATCCGATTACATCGTCGCAGTACCAGGTGTGGTGAAAATGGAACTGTATCTCGGCGGGGCATTCGATCGTCCATGGCTTGATCTGCGCGGACCTTCTCACGCCGTTGAACGCCGCCTTTCGGATCATCTTTTCCGCCTCCGCCGCGTCGACGCATACGGCGCGGTTCCTCCCGCGCGCCTCCTTGACTACGGCGCAGACGATCCCCGGTACCAGCGAGGCGGCTTCCCCGCAGGCGGCGCGGTCTCCACTGACCATGACGAAGGGGACGCCGTACGCCCCGCAGTAGGCGGCGCCCTGAGCGAACTCGCCGTAGGGCACGCCGTTGATGAGATAGTCGTGCACGTTGCAGGAGCTCTGCGTATGGTCCAGAAACGCGTTTTCGGTGCCGGCTTTGGCGTGCAGGCCGATCTCCAGATAGGCGACGCAGTCCCGGAAGATCCCGGGGTCGTTGAAATCAGGGATGCGTGCGGCCCGCGGGTCGACGGCGGCGGGGTCCAAATTCCCGCCCCCGCAGTGCCCGTCCACGTACCAGACGGCGTCCGCGCCGGCATCGAAACAGCCGGCAATCGCCGCGTTCAGATCCGCTTCCAGCCGCCTGCAGGCGAAGGGATACCCGTCTCCGGAAATCATGTCTGGGGAATCCACAAGACTGATCCCTTCCAGATCAGTCATGATGATTGCTTTTTTCACGTACTCCACCGCTCCTCCACTGCTTGGCCGCTGCGCCGCCGGGACGGGGTTCCGGGCACAGCAGGATCAGGTCTCCAAAAACGATCTGGAGATAACCTCCCGTTGGATCTCCGGGGTGAGGCGCACGAACCAGTCGCTATATCCGCCGACCCGCACCAGAAGATCTCGGTGCGCCTCAGGGTGTTTCACGGCGTCCTCCAGTTCACCAAGGTCCACAGCGCTGATCTGCAGTTGCTGACCGCCCCGGCTGAGGTAGGAGCGGATGAGTGCGGCGACGATGCTCTGTTTTTCCTCTGTCATGAGGTCCCGGCGCAGCTTGAGATTCATTACCACACCTCCGAGGAACGGTCTGTGATCCCAGGACGTAGCGGAATTGAGGGCTGCAGTGGGTCCGGAGAGGTCCCGTCCCTGCACGGCGCCCACGCCGTCCGCTAGAGGCGCGCCTGCACGTCTGCCATCAGGCGTGGCTCCCACCTCCGCGCCGCAATATGTGGCGCGGTCGAAGCAGAAGACGCCGGGAAGTACCGGGCCACCACGGATGTTGAAAGCACCGGAGCAGATCTCCCAAATCTTGTCCGTAATCCGCCGCATCCAAACGTCCGCCTCGGACAGATCGTTCCCGTATCTGGGCGAGCGAGAAATCAAGCTCAGGATTGCCTCGTCCCCCTGAAAGTCCCTGGCTGTGGCTCCGACAAGGTCGGATAGACTCAGCCTCTTTTCCTTGAATACCAATTTCTCGATGGCGGCGAAGCAGTCGGCGGCATTGGGGAGCCCAACGTAGGAGGGGGAGATCCCGTTATAAACTGCGCCCCCCTGGGCGAGGCTCTTTCCCGTCCTGAGGCAGTCATCCACCAGACAGCTGGAGCGCAGCGGATCCGCTCCGCTGCGGCTTCGTTCCAGATAGAGCAAGTCGAATCGCCGGTTCCAAGCCTCTGTCTCCAGGCGCAGCTTCTCACCGTAGGCGGCAAACAGATCCTCCGTGTCGGCGAAGTCCTGCCGCTCCCGCAGCACCTCTTCGAGATACCGGAGTGCGTTGTGATAAGGGCAGGTGGTCCAGAGGTTCGACTTGCCGATGACGGTGATCTCCGCGCAGGTGGTGTTGATGTAATTGCAGGAGTCCTCAGGAGAACATCCCGCCGCGAGAAGCGCGGCGCGTAGTTCATCGTCGTTATAGATGGCCGGGTGCGTGACGCCCCGGGCCAGCAAGGATACCGCGTATCGAAGTAGCCCCTCGTCCGTCTTTTCACTGACGCACAGCGCCGTACCGGGATCCGGCATACGGATGTGATCCGCGGCGGTGAGGAACATCCAGGTGAGGTCATTTTCCACCGGGGTTCCGTCCGGAAGCGTTCCGCCCACCATCAGAGAATTGGCGAGATCCGGGCGGATATAGGTTGCCATGAGAAGGCACAGACTGTCGATCAGTTCCTGCGCCAGGGCGCGATCAAGTCTCCCGGCGCTGAGGTCGGCCTCGTAGAAGGGCAGGAGGTACCGGTCAGGGCGCCCGAGGGGGTGCAGGCCGAAGAGGGAGAAGGTGTAGAAATGCACGCTTTCCACGGCCTCATAGAAGGTACCGGCGGGTTCCGCGGGAACGCGGCGCAGGACTTCAGCCAGGTCGGCGAGTTCCCGACGACGCGCAGGATTTTCAGCGACCGCCGCCTGCCGTTCCGCCTCGCGGGCATACCGGGATGCGTAGTCCAGAAGCGCATCCAGTTCTATGAGGCAGCCAGTATAGAACTCCCGCTTTTCCGTGTTTTCTCGGACGGTTCCGGGAGTGTCGTCGGGGAGCGATGCGAGCCTATCCCTGATTTCTCGAACGAGACCGTTTACGCCCACGCGAAGAAGCTTTTCATAGTCCAGGGCCAGATGGTCCCGGCGGGCGGCCCGGTCCATAAAGGGAGAGCACGCGGTGAAGGCTTCCTGAAGCCTGTCATAGCGGGCTTGCTCCTCCGGGGTGAAGGGCAGGAAATCCGGTTGCCCGGTGAGGAGCTCCCCCTCCTCCAAAATGGGACGGGAGCGGTACAGCACTTCCGCCTCCGCTCGGGCGCGGCGCAGGAGTGTGGTCGGCTCGGAGCGGTACTTCTCCCAGCCCTCCAGGAAATACAGCGTTTGGAACCGACTGGCGGAGTAGTAGTTCTCCCGCAACTGCCCCTTCATCCGGAGGGCGACGGGGCTTTTTCGATAGATCTCCCGCAGCGCGAGGATCCTATCTGTGACCGGGATCGGTTCGAACACGGGGCACTCGCTCCTTCCTGTCTGAACTCTGTGCTGAGACCACATTGCCGGGTCGATTTGCTTAGATTATCTTCCGACCACTTTCAGATAAAATGGAACAAATTCCTCAATATTCATAAACCGGTTCACATTCAGACCG
>JAEEGL013007720.1_pt1 | contig 49379 bp, 47 predicted proteins | sample 9134231 | NCBI WGS metagenome assembly JAEEGL01 (sample SAMN16246548, study PRJNA631951) | gut metagenome | biome: gut microbiome; feature: rumen; material: fiber-attached | host: Bos | place: Iran: Karaj | collected 2018-10 | reverse complement strand
GGAGATTGCTGACGATGAAGACCTGTACGTCAAGAAGTCCATCTGGATCCTCGGCGGTGAAGGCTGGGCCTCTGACATCGGTTACGGCGGCCTGGACCTCGTGCTGGCCATGGATGAAGACGTCAACGTCCTCGTTCTCGACACCGAAGTGTACTCCAACACCGGCGGCCAGTCCTCCAAGTCCACCCCCACCGGCTCCGTTGCGAAGTTCGCCGCCGCAGGCAAGCGCACCCGCAAGAAGGATCTGGGTATGATGGCCATGAGCTACGGCTATGTGTATGTTGCCTCCGTCTGCATGGGCGCCAATCCCGCTCAGCTGGTCAAGGCCATCACTGAAGCTGAAGCCTACAAGGGCCCGTCCCTGATCATCGCTTACGCTCCCTGCATCAACCACGGCATCAACATGACGAAGACCCAGGCCGAGGAGAAGAAGGCTGTGGAGGCCGGTTACTGGCAGCTCTACCGCTTCAATCCCGATCTGTCCGCTCAGGGTCAGAACCCCTTCACGCTGGATTCCAAGGCGCCCACCGGCTCCTATCAGGAATTCATCCGCGGCGAGGTCCGTTACAACTCCCTGCTGCGTCAGTTCCCCGAAGTGGCCGACGAACTCTTCGTCCGCGCCGAGCGCGAAGCTGCCAAGCGTCTGGCGACCTACCAGAAGCTGGCTGATGAGACGATCCTGTAAGGATCTGCTCCCAAATACAACGGGCTGTGAAGCAATCGCTTCACAGCCCTTTTCTTATTGTTTTTGTCCTTGTTTCTTCCGATCTGTGTCAGCGTTCAGGCGACCATTCCGAAAATCCGAAACAGAGCGTATCGGTACGGTGACTGTCTGACGTCAGGATAAACCTGGCTCCGTTGGTCTTCAGATACTCCATGATCCCCGGAGACGGATACGGAACGTTCTTGTATCCTCTTGAAATCGCTCCTGTGTTAATCTCGAAAGGCTTTCCCGTCAGAAGAAGTTCGTCGGCCGCTTTTTTCCATGCGGACACATAGCGCGGGTGACGCTCATCGAACAGAGGATGCTGTTCATTGAACTTGCAGATCAGGTCGAAGTGTCCGATGATGTCAGCGTGGGTTTTGCCGACTACGTCGGAGACCGTTTCAAAATACTTCTCTGTCAGAGCGTAAATATCGCCTCCGCAGTATCTGTCCGCAGCAGCCGCAAGGATAGCAGGGTTTTCATCCACGGGCACATAATCCTCACCGAACCGAAGATAGTGCACCGATCCGATCACATAATCATATCCGTCCGGCGGAAACGAAGCGTAGAAATCCTGCTCGACGCCGCACAGGATCTCAAGTCTGCCCCGATACTCATCGGCAAGCGAGCGTATCTCTTTTTTGTATGCCTGCGTTCCTTCGATGGACATGCACCATGATGTGTCGAATTCCGTATAGCTGTGTCCGGAAAAGCCAAGTGTGTCCAGTCCCAGCTTCAGAGCCGCTTCAGCCATCTCGCGGGGCGTGTTTGCACCGTCGCAGTAATTCGTATGGCAGTGAAGGTCCCTCATCAGGTCATCTTCTCCTGCTTGACCTTATGATCAATCACGTGGCGGGAAGCCAGTTCTTTATGGATATCTTCAAGAGAGATCCCCATCTCGACCATGAGGACCATCACGTGATAAGCCAGATCCGCGATCTCATAGATCGTGTCTCTCTTGTCTTCCGCTTTGCCCGCGATGATGACTTCGGTGGATTCCTCACCCACTTTCTTAAGGATCTTGTCGATCCCCTTCTCGAAAAGATAAGTGGTATAAGAACCTTCCTGAGGGTTCGTCTTGCGCCCTTTCAGCAGATCCATGAGGCCTTCCAGGGAGAATTCATGAAGCTCATCGCTTTCCCACAGAGGGTATTCGAAACAGGTCTGCGTACCCAGATGACAGGCAGGACCGTCCGGCTCAACAAGGACCAGAAGAGTGTCTCTGTCGCAGTCCGCCGTGATGGAAACGATGTGCATGTAATTGCCGCTGGTCTCCCCTTTTGTCCACAGTTCCTGACGGGACCGGCTCCAGAAGCAGCAGAGCCCCTTTTCTTCGGAGATCTTAAGGCTCTCCTCATTCATATAGGCGAGCATCAGGACCTTACCGGATACCGCATCCTTCACGATCGCGGGGATCAGACCGTGTTCATCAAGTTTCAGTTCTTCGATCGAGATCATAGTATCCTCCTCATGGGGATTCCGGCATTCGCCAGATAATCCTTCAAATCTGCTATTTCAACTTCACCGAAATGGAAGATCGAAGCGGCCAGGCCCGCATCCACTTCGGGGATCTCCCGGAAGAGAGTCACGAAATCATCCATGGAGCCTGCGCCACCCGATGCGATCACGGGCACCTCTACCCTTTCGCAGACGGCTCGCAGAAGCTCCAGATCGAATCCGCCTTTGACACCGTCCGTATCCATCGAGTTGATGACGAGTTCCCCCGCTCCGTTCTCTACACCGCGGACGATCCAGTCAAGTGCATCCAGGCCGGTATCCTCCCGTCCTCCTTTGGCGAATACCCGGAACTGACCGTTCACTCGCTTCACGTCCACACTCAGGACCACGCACTGGCTTCCGTACCGCAGAGCTGCCTCCCGAACGATGCCTGGATTCCGGATCGCTCCCGAATTGACGCTCACCTTGTCGGCGCCGCATTTCAGAACGCGGTCGAAATCATCCACGGAGCCGATCCCTCCTCCTACCGTCAGAGGAATAAAGATCGTGGAAGCAACTTCACGGAGGATATCCGAGAAAAGCTTCCTTCCTTCGGCTGAAGCCGTGATGTCATAGAAAACGAGCTCATCCGCTCCGTGATCACTGTAGTACTTTCCCAGTTCCACAGGTGAAGCAACGTCACGGAGGCCCTGGAAATTCACGCCTTTCACGACTGTTCCGTCCCGGACATCCAGACAGGGTATGATGCGTTTCGTGATCATTTTGCCACCTCTATGGCCTCTTCCAGCTTGATCGCTCCCGTATAATACGCCTTACCGATGATCGCACCGTGCAGATCCATGGACCGAAGTGTCCGGATATCGTCCAGTGTCGATACGCCTCCGGACGCGATCAGATCGAGATCGCATTCCCTGCTGATCTTTCTGTACAGATCCGTATTCGCGCCCATCATGGCACCGTCCCGGGAGATGTCCGTCACGATCAGCGTCCTTACTCCGATATCCGCCAGATGTCTGCAGAATGCAAAGGCTTCCGTGTCGCTTTTCTGCGTCCATCCTCTTACGGCCACGTATCCGTCCCGGATATCGACTCCCACAGCGATCCGGTTCCCCCAGCGCGATACGCACGATTCCAGGAACACGGGATCGTCAACAGCAGCCGTACCGAGAATGACACGGTCGATTCCGCGAGACAGATAGTATTCCACGGTTTCCGGGTTTCGGATCCCTCCTCCGACCTCCGTGAACAGTCCGGACACTTCCTTCAGTTTCAGGACCGTGTCCGCATTGGGATGCTCTCCGGATCTGGCGCCTTCCAGATCCACGACGTGCATCTGTTCCGCACCGGCTTCACGGAAAGCACAAGCCGTTTCCTCAGGATGCTCGCTGTAAACCGTCATCTGCCGGTAATCGCCGCGGAACAGCCTTACGGCTTTCCCTCCGAACAGATCGATCGCAGGATAGATCAGCATGAGAAATCCTCCTTCTCGCAGAAAGCACGGAGGATGGCCAATCCTACCTGTCCGCTCTTTTCAGGATGGAACTGACAGCCCATGACGTTGTCTTTTGCTACTGCAGCGGTGAGGGGCGCACCGTATTCCGTCAGCGCGATCTTAAATTCAGGACTGCAAACGGCTTGGTAGGAATGTACGAAGTACACGTAATCTCCCTCGTGGATACCGGAAAACAGCGGGTGTACACCGTTGGGGAAAATCAGTGAATTCCAGCCGATCTGCGGGATTTTCAGTCCTTTGGGGATCACTTCTCCGATCGGACGGATTTCTCCGGGGATCAGTCCCAGGCCTTCGTAGACACCGAATTCGTAACTGACATCGAACAGCATCTGCATTCCGAGGCAGATTCCGAGCATGGGTTTGCCTTTGGACGTCTCCTGCAGGATGGTACGGTCGAGACCTGTCGCTCTTAGTTTATCCACGGCGTCCGCGAATGCGCCGACACCGGGAAGCACGATACGGTCGGCTTTTTCAAGGACATCTGCGTCACGGGTGACACAGGCCTGTGCACCGATCGCGTGAAAAGAGCTTTCCAGGGAAAAGAGATTCCCGACTCCGTAATCGACGATTGCGATCATAGCGTCCCCTTTGTGGAAGGCACTTCATCACCCAGGGACGGATCGATCGCAACAGCTGTCTTCAGGCTTCTGGCGACCGATTTGAACGCACCTTCCAGGATGTGATGGCTGTTGTGACCGGCCAGCTGGCGGATATGCAGCGTAGCCTTTGCGTTCCTTACGAATCCGAGGAAGAACTCCTCGGCAAGTTCCGTATCGAAGGTTCCGACCTTCTGGGCCGGTACATCCAGTCCGTATTCCAGATGATCTCTTCCCGACAGGTCGACGGCGCTGAGGATCAACGCCTCGTCCATGGGAAGGATCATGGAACCGTAACGCACGATCCCTCTCTTGTCGCCGAGCGCCTGTGCGAAGGCCTGCCCCAGAGCAATGCCGATATCCTCGACTGAATGATGGTCATCCACCTGCGTGTCACCTTCACAGACGAGTTCCAGATCGAAACGGCCGTGGGAAGCAAACAGCGTCAGCATATGATCCAGGAAACCCACACCGGAGTCGATAACCGACTTCCCGCTGCCGTCCAGTTCCAGGTTCAGCCTAATCCTGGTTTCCGCAGTGTTTCGAACGATTTCTGCCTTTCTCATGTTTCCTCCAGAATGCCGCGCACCGCTTCCAGGAGGCTGTCCATTTCCTCCCTTGAACCGACAGTTACGCGCACATAGTCATCGATACGGGGTTTGTCAAAATGTCTGACAAGGATCCCTTTTCCCTTCAGTCTGCGGTAAAGATCCCCTCCGGACAGAGCGGGATGTGACACGAAAAGGAAATTCGTGCGGGATTCCGTCATCCGAAATCCAAGTTCCTTCAGCGCTCCAGCCGTATACTCTCTGTTCGCCTTCACGGTCTCCACGATCATCCGGGTATATTCGGTATCTTCCCAGGCTCCCAGTCCTGCGGCAAGCGTTGCGGAATTCACATTGTACGGATTCATGGAATACTTGGCTTTTTTGAGATCCCCGATCAGTCCCGCATCCGCAAATCCCATGCCAAGCCTGGCGCCTGCCATGGAACGCGATTTGGAGAAGGTCTGGACAACGAGGAGATTATCGTATTTCTTCGTCAGCGGCACGGCGGACGTCCCGCAGAAATCCATATAGGCTTCATCGATCACAACGACAGAATCAGGATTGTTCATGACGATCGACTCGACGGCATCGGGATCCAGAGCCAAAGCGGTAGGCGCGTTCGGGTTCGCGATGAATATGGTTCCCCCAGCTCCGTAATAATCTTCGGGACGGATGCTGAAATCTTCCATCAGCGGGATCTCCCGGTACGGGATCCCAAGGAATTCGGCATAGACCGAATAGAAGCCGTAGCTGATATCCGGAAAAACTGCAGGTCTGTCCTTATCACAGAAAGCGGAGAAAGCCTGGAAAAGGATCTCGTCAGAACCGTTCGACAGAAGCACGTTTTCCGGTTCCAAGCCCAGACTGTCTGCCATGGAGCGGACCAGCAGCGTGCATTCGGGATCAGGATAAAGCTGCAGTCTCTCCAGGGCATTGGCCGCATATGCCTGTGCTTTGGGAGAAGGCGGAAAAGGCGACTCGTTCGTATTCAGTTTGACGTAGCTGCGGTCCTGCGGCTGCTCTCCGGGCACGTACGGTGCGATCTTCTCCAGCGCAGGTTTTGCGTAACGGCTCATTCTTCATCCTCCAGTCGGATCAGAGCGGAACGGGCATGCCCGGTCAGTCCCTCCATACGGGCAAAAGAAGCCACGTCTTCAGCGAGATCCCTCAAAGCATCCCGCGTGAAATAGGTATACTGCGTTTTTTTCACGAAATCGTCCACGGAGAGCGGACTGGAGAACCTTGCGGTCCCGCTGGTGGGGAGCGTGTGGTTCGGACCGGCCATGTAGTCGCCGAGGGCCTCCGGACAGTTCCTTCCGAGGAACACCGAACCTGCGTTTCTGATCGAATCCAGGTAATCGAAAGGAGAATCGACACACAGTTCCAGATGTTCAGGCGCAAGTTTGTTGGCGATCTCGATCGCCTGAGTCAGTGCCTCGGCCACAATGATCCTGCCCTGTCTGTCCACGGAAGCCCTGGCGATCTCAGAACGTTCCAGAAGCGGGATCTGGCGCTCCAGTTCCACCGAAACGGCTTCTGCCAGTTCCATGGAGTCCGTAACGAGCACAGCGGTCGCCATGCGGTCATGTTCTGCCTGAGACAGAAGATCCGCAGCAGCGCAGCGGGGATCCGTCTTGCCGTCCGCAACGATCAGGATCTCGCTGGGGCCTGCTATCATATCGATCGACACAAGTCCGAATACCTGTTTTTTTGCTTCAGCCACATAGGCGTTGCCGGGTCCGACGATCTTGTCGACCTTTGGAACGCTCTCCGTCCCGTAAGCGAGCGCCGCTATGGCCTGGGCTCCGCCGACCTTATAGATCGTATCCACGCCGGCGATCGAAGCAGCTGCAAGGATCGCAGGATTCACCTTCCCGTCTTTTCCGGGAGGAGTGACCATGACGATCCTGGAACAGCCGGCGATGACTGCCGGGATCGAATCCATGAGCACCGTCGACGGATAGGCTGCCGTGCCTCCAGGCACGTAAAGGCCAACCTTCTCGATGGGGATGATCTTCTGACCCATAACGACGCCGGGTCTGTCGTTCAGAATAAAGCTGCTGCGCTTCTGCTGAATGTGGAAGGCCCGGATATTGTCGGCTGCCCTTTTCAGGATCCGGATAAAGTCAGGCCCCACGGATGCGATCGCTTCTTCTATCTCCGCAGCGCTCACACGGAGGTCATCCAGTTTCACGCCGTCAAAACGTTCCGTGTATTCTTTCAGAGCTGCATCCCCTTCATCTCTGACTCTGGAGATGATCCCGGATACGGTCTCTTCAACTCTGGATGCGTCGAAAGTCCGGATAAACAGGTCTTTCGGATCGATTTCGGATATCTTCTGGATACGGATCATGCTTCTGCCTCCGTCTGTTCTTTCAGGCCGGCACGGATCTTTTCGATCTCTCCGGAAAGGAACTGGAAACTTGCCTTGTTCGCGATGAGTCTCGCTGAGATCGGCACGATCGTTTCCAGAACCGCAAGATGGTTTTCCCTGAGCGTGGTACCGGTTTCCACGATGTCCACGATCACATCAGACAGCCCCAGAATCGGGGCCAGTTCGATGGATCCGTTCAGGTGGATCCTGTCGATCGAACGGCCGATTCCGTGATAATACTTCTCCGTAATATGGGAGAATTTGGTCGCGACACGGAGCGTACGCGAAGGATCGTCACGGAAATCCGCAGGACCGGCTACACACATACGGCAGCGCCCGAGTTTGAGATCGAGCAGTTCATAGACGTCGGGCTCGTACTCGAGAAGGATATCCTTTCCGGCAACACCCAGGTCAGCGGCTCCACGTTCCACGTAAATCGCCACGTCAGACGGTTTGACCCAGAAATAGCGGACTCCCAGATCGGGATTCTCAAAGATCAGTTTCCGGTTGTTCTCACGGATAGAGGGACACTCGAATCCGGCTTTCTCGAACAGATCGTAGACTTTGTCGCCCAGTCTCCCCTTCGGCAATGCGATATTAAGCATTCGGAGCCCTCCTTTCCCCATCGATTCTTACCGTCTCCCGGCAGCGTATCCCTTCAGGGATCTCTTTCAGAGCGATCACGCTCCTGCCATCAGCCGTCTGCCTATCGACTTCCTCCCGCACGAGATTGAGCGGGGTATCTTTTCCGTACAGGACGAGTACGTCTGCGTCCATCGTTTCCCCGGACTTCTCAAGCCGTTCCAAAAGATCCAGATAGACGGCGAACCCAAGCGCCCGGCTCGATTTACCCATTTTTTCCATGAGAAGATCGTACTGTCCTCCGGACAGGATCCCGTCGGGTATATTCCTGAGATATCCCTGGAAAACGAGACCGTTGTAATACCGGATATCGTTCATGACAGAGAAATCGATGCGCACCGATCCGGAATAAGGAGTTTCGGACAGTGCTTCTCCCAGCTGGATGAAAGCATCAAGTTCCGTTTTTTCCACGAAATCCCCTATCCCATCACGGAGAGCCGGAAGCACTTCACCGATCGGACCGTAAGTGCGAACCAGGAAAGTGAGCGCATTCATGGATCTTTCATCGATACCGTGCGCAATGCAGAATTCCGTGAGTTCATGCACATTCTTCTCCCCGATCCAGGACAGAACCGACTGAGCGTCAGAACCTGTAAAGCCGCAGCACTCGATCACACTCCTGACGATCCCGAGATGGGAAAGCGAAAGGACAAAAGGCTGCCCAAGCAGTGCAAGGCTGCGTACAGCGAGATAAAGGACTTCATATTCACAATACGCATCCACATCACCGATGCATTCAAGTCCGACCTGCATGATCTCCTTGGCTTCCTGACTGCCTTTGGGAACGCGGTACACGTTTTCATGATAATACAGCCGCTGCAGACCGCCTTCTCTCAGATTCTTGACAATGGAAAGCGTGACGTCGGGCTTCAATGCCATAAGGCGGCCGGCAGGATCCGTAAAGGTCAGGATAGAATCGGAAATGAGAAAATCCTTGTTGCGGAGATACAGTTCGTATTCCTCGAATTTACTCATTTTATAGGGCTTGTAGCCGTGAGAATGGTACAGGGACCGCAGCGCATAGACCGCCTTTTCCTCCCTGCCCATAAGATCGGGCAAAACCTGCATGCTGTCTCCTTTCCCGCAGGACGTTCAATAATACTTTAGTATGGTACCACACTAAAGTGGCTGTGTCAACAATCGATTCTTATTTCTGTTATTCAAGATCAGAAAAGCCACCACCAGAACATCATGATCAGGAAAACAGCACCCATGATCATCGAAACGGCATACAGCCTTTTCTCGAACTGTCTCAGCTCGCTCTTCTTCCATCTGATGATGATGAAGACGCATTCAGCGATCATAAGACCGGCCAGGATCCAGTTGATGATCAGAAGCACCTGGCATGCGGCATACGTCATTCCATGCGTTGCCTGATGCAGAAGGATGCATACATTAGCACCCAACAGCAGTTCCGTGAAGCTCAGCGCGTACACAGTCCAGGATACAGGGTCGACGGGCCAGTAGGATATTCTGTCATGGATCCTGATCACGGTCTGTGCGATGAGATTCACCGCAAAAAAGATCATGCACAGATATATGACCCAGATCGTAAGGTTCACCGCTGTGATGGAACGGACCGCGGGAACAGGTACGTATTCTTCATCTTCGAATACGAACTTGACGACGTTCCCTTCCTCATCCGTCACGAAATAGAGCAGGTTGCCGTACACGTCCCGGAACAGATGGTCGTCCACCTGATCCACAAGGTTGAAATACAGGTTCGTAAACCCGCGGAACGTATTGAGATACTGACTCGAATAATAGGTGGAAAACACATACAGTTTCGTCGTAGTGGAATCGGTGTATTTCTTGCTCTTGATGATCTGCAGCCCCACCATGTCCCGCGCGAGCTCCATATATCCACCGACAGGCCTGTCAGCCTGAATGAATTCTCCCGTCATGGGAGCGGTCAGAGGCAAGCCTTCCGTTTTGACCGATACAGCGCGTTCTCCCGCGAAACCGTCGAGGAGAGATTCCAGATAGCTTGGAAAGAATGGTTCGTCCGCGGATCCGAGATCACCTGTAACGATCCAGAGCGCTTTTCGTTCTTCAGGAAGGATCCGCAGTCCTCCGCAGGCTTTTTCGTTCCCGGCGTCCAGCCCGACGCAGTAAGATGAAGAAGGATATTCGGGAATGCCTCTGGCAAGTCCTGGCATGAGAGGATGCACGGAATAGCTTCTCTGCGTCATGCGTTCCAGTGTCTCGGCCTTTTCGAAAAGACCTTCTCCGTTCCTGCAGAGCGCCGTGAGGAGCTTTGCCATATCGTCTGCGGTCGAGATGAGTCCTGAATAAGGCCAGGCCCCTTCCTTCACGTAGTGCGTATGATCCATACCGAGAGGCTCCAGAATATGGACGTGCACGTACTCATCGAACGGCATACCGGAAACTTTTTCACAGATGAGAGCCTTAATACAGTCGCAGTAGCGTGCGGCGGTACGGACTTGTCCGGCTTCATAAGCCTTTTTGGGTTCGGTCCTGCGCAGGTATTCCTCCAGTTCGAACGCACCTTCAGGTTCTCTCCAGTCGTTCTCCCAGCCCACCGTATGGTTCAGAAGATCTTCCAGTGAAATGGGATCGTTCTTCCTGTGCGCAAGGACGTCCTGTCCGATCAGTTCCTGCACGGATGAGGACGCATCGATCTTTCCCTGTTCTTCAAGCTGTGCGAAAGCGATATGGATCAGGATGCCGGAACTGTTTCCCAGCGGGACCTCCACACCCTGTCCCTTCGACCCGGCGCCGTTCTCGTCGTATCGGGCTATGGCTGACGGTACCGCATACTGCGTCCAGAGAGACGCAAAAGGATCTTCATCCGCATATGCCCCCGAAGGAAAGGCGAAAAACAGGATGAGAAGAGCAAGAACAGCGACAAAGGATTTTTTTAATGAAGGATTCAAGGTGGTCCGTCCTCCTATGATGATGTAACTGTAATTATAACACAAATTGGCTGCATGATAAAGCAAAACCCCGTCTTTCGGCGGGGTTTGTTCCATTTATTCCATTTCGATGCGGAAAATGCATACGCGTGTTTTGCCCTCCAGCCTCATCGGGTGGTCGGCGGGTATATCCGCAATCTCCAGAAGTGTGCCCGACAGGTTCTCACATGTCTTTCTGGAAGCTGCATTCTCCGGATCGCAGGTGATCCACAGCGACCGCATCCCGTGCCTTTTCGCGAGCCCGAACAGAAGCCTGCAGGCCTTTTCCGCGTAGCGGTGTCCGCGGAACTCCGGTCTGACGCTGTAGCCGATATGGCCGCCGTAGAACGTGTTCTCATTGTATCCGACTCTGAGATCGCACGTTCCCATCCGGATCCCATCCATGCTGCAGATGCTGAAATAATAAGCCGGGACCCATTCCCTGTCCGGATCTCCGGGCGACGTGCAGTCAAGCCTGAGCCGGATCTCACCGTCGCTGAGTCCCGAACAATCCAGAAACTCAAACCTGTCCATCAGTTCTTCAAGCTGTTCAGAGGTGCCGGGATCCTTCCGCCCCTCGCGATGAACGTATAGGACGACTCCGGATGGACCGGCATGACGGGAGCGGATCCGAGAAGCCCTCCCATCTCGATCATGTCGCCTACTTTTTTCCCGGGTGCAGGGATGACGCGGACGGCAGTCGTCTTCTGGTTGATCATGCCGATAGCTGCTTCGTCCGCGATGATGGCAGAGATCGTTTCAGCAGGCGTATCGCCTGGAACAGCGATCATGTCAAGTCCAACAGAGCATACGCAGGTCATTGCTTCGAGTTTGTCGATCGTCAGCGATCCGTTCAATGCGGCACTGATCATTCCCTCGTCCTCCGACACGGGAATAAAGGCTCCAGACAGGCCGCCTACGTGTGAAGAAGCCATGACGCCGCCCTTCTTGACAGCGTCGTTCAGCAGGGCGAGAGCAGCGGTCGTTCCGTGCGTACCGCAGCGTTCGAGTCCCATCTCTTCCAGGATCCTCGCAACGGAATCTCCGACAGCGGGTGTAGGCGCAAGGCTCAGATCCACGATGCCGAAGGAGACGCCAAGCCTCTGAGATGCTTCACGGGCGATGAGCTGGCCCATCCTCGTGATCTTGAACGCAGTGTCCTTGATGGTTTCTGCAACGACATCGAACGGCTGGTCCTTCACGCTCTTGAGGGTATGATGTACGACTCCGGGGCCGGATACGCCCACATTGATGACACATTCGGCCTCGCCTGTCCCGTGGAAAGCTCCCGCCATGAAGGGATTGTCTTCTACGGCGTTCATGAATACGACGAGTTTGGCACATCCCAGTCCGTCACGTCCTTTCGTACGTTCAGCAGTTTCCCGAATGATCCTGCCCATCCAGGCCACAGCGTCCATATTGATCCCCGCACGTGTGGATCCCACGTTCACGGATGAACACACGAGATCTGTCGAGGCAAGGGCTTCAGGTATCGACGTGATGAGTTTTCTGTCTCCTGACGTGAAGCCTTTCTGTACGAGCGCGGAATACCCTCCGATAAAATCAACGCCTACGGCTTTCGCAGCACGATCCATAGCCAGAGCGAAGGGCACATAGTCTTCTGTCTCACTTGCCCCTGCAACTATGGCCATGGGAGTCACGGCGATCCTTTTGTTCACGATGGGGATCCCGAATTCTCTTTCGATATCGTTTCCCACTTCCACGAGCCTGTCCGCTCTGGACGTGATCTTTTCATAGATCTTCCGCGCTGCTGCAGCCGGATCGGGATCGCTGCAGTCGAGCAGGCTGATGCCCATGGTGATCGTACGGATATCCAGGTGCTGGTTGTCGATCATATCCAGCGTTTCGATGATCTCTCTCTGGTTCAGCATGGCTAGATCCTGTGCATGGCGTCGAAAATGTCTTCACGCTGGATACGGACGGAAACCCCGAGGCTTTCCCCTTCCGCATTGAGCGCGTTCACGATCTCCGGAAACGTCTGCTCGCTCCCGCTGGTATCCACCAGCATGTTCATCGTGAACAGTCCCTGCATGATCGTCTGACTGATATCCAGAACGTTGACGTTCATTTCCGCCAGACGAAGGCAGATCCCGGCGATGATGCCGACCTTGTCCCTGCCGACCACGGTCACTACTGCTCTCATAGCTTGTTCCTCTTTTCCGAAAAACGGCCCGCCGGAAGGATCAGGCGGGCCATTATGCCTTTATTTCACGGGGCGAAGCACGTCAATGCCCAGATCGGCACGCAGAGGTTCCGGTACGATGACGGAACCGTCGGCCTGCTGATGCTGTTCCACGATCGCAGGCAGGAGACGGGAAGTCGCGAGACCGGAGCCGTTCAGGGTATGTACGAACTCGTTCTTCTTCGTCTCTTCCCTGCGGAAACGGATATTGCCGCGCCGTGCCTGATAATCCCGAGCGTTGGAGACGGAAGAGCATTCTTTATACTCGTTCATGCTGGGCAGCCAGAGTTCCACATCGTAGGTCGTCGCCATGGAAGCGGATACGTCGCCGGCTGCGAGCTTGCTCAGCTGATAATGCAGTCCGAGCCCCTCCACGAGAGCACATGCTTTGCGGATGAGCTCCTTGAGCATGGCGTCGCTGTCTTCGGGCTTCGTATAGGCGAACATCTCGACCTTATTGAACTGATGGCCGCGGATCATGCCGCGCTCGGACGCACGGTAGGTGCCGGCCTCCCTGCGGTAACAGGGCGTATACGCGAACAGTCTCTGGGGCAGATCGCTCTCTTTGAGGATCTCATCTCTATGGAGGTTCACGAGCGCCGTTTCGGCAGTAGGCAGCATGAAGCGGAAGCCTTCCTCGTTCAGCCTGTAGACATCCTCTTCGAACTTGGGGAACTGGCCGGCTGCATATCCGCATTCATAGGTCAGCATATGGGGCGGAAGCATGAAGGTGTAGCCGTCCTTGATGTGGGTGCGGATGAAATAGTTGAGCAGAGCCCATTCGAGCTGGGCACCGAGACCCGTATAAAGCCAGTAGCCGTTGCCGCCCATCTTGACGCCGCGTTCATAGTCGATAAGTCCCAGAGACTGGCACAATTCCATATGGCTCTTGGGTTCAAAATCGAACTGCGGCTTCTCTCCGAACACGGATACGACCTGATTGGCTTCCTTGCCTCCGGCGACGACGTCGTCCGCAGGCATGTTCGGAAGCGCTGCAACGAAGGTCGTGATCTTCTGATCGAGTTCACGGAGCTGATCCTCACGCATCTTGATCTTCTCGCTCTCTGCTTTCAGGGAAGCCAGGATCCCGGATACGTCCTCACCCGCTTTTTTCCTTGCGGGGATGGTCTTGTTCAGACGATTTGCCTCGGCGCGTGCGTCCTCGTTTTCACGGATGAGGGAACGGCGTTCCGCATCCCAGGCCAGAAGCTCCGTGAAGTCCACATCGTAAAGCCGCTTGGCCAGCGCAGCCTTGACCTGTTCCGGATTGGAACGGATAAGATTCAGATCCAGCATGTTGAAACTCCTTATCGAAAATAAAAAAATGAACCCATCCCGACAGGGACGGATTGACCGCGGTACCACCCTGGTTGACGCACAGCGTCCACCTTGCCGGCCTTTCACGCAGGCCATACGGCGGATTCGTCACCCGCCGGCTCCGGAGCGGAAGGCTCTTTTCCCCGCCGGCTCGCAGCGCCGCCGGCTCTCTTGAGAGGATAGGGAGCAGATTCTCCTTCATTGCCGTGGAAACAGTATACCACAGTTTTCATGCCGTTTACAAGGCTTATTTGCCTTTTTGCCTCTGCACGATTGAACATCTCTTCGTTTTTGCTTGCACATCACTGATTTTTATTCTATAATAAGCCGTCGTGCATACGCACAAAAGTTTTTCCCCAGTCCGCGCACACGCGCGGAGACATCGAAAGGAGCACTCAATGCCCAAATACTTTGGTACCGACGGTTTCCGCGGCGAGGCCAACAACGGTCTGACTGCCGAACACGCCTTCAAGATCGGCCGTTTCTTCGGCTGGTATTACGGTAAGGATCATAAAGCGAAGATCGTCATCGGCAAGGACACCCGGCTCAGCAGCTACATGTTCGAATACGCCCTGACCGCCGGCATCCTCTCATCCGGAGCGGACGCATATCTCATGCATGTGACCACGACTCCGAGCGTATCCTATATCACGAACAAAGGCGACTTCGACTGCGGCATCATGATCTCCGCCAGTCACAATGTCTTCTCCGACAACGGCATCAAAGTGCTGAACGGAAACGGAGAAAAAATGGACGACGGCCTGCTCGAAGAATGCGAAGCCTTTATCGACGGCCTGACCGAGATCCCTCTCGCTGAAAAAGACGCGATCGGAAAAGCCCATGATTATGCCGAAGGCCGCAAAGTCTATACGGATTACGTCGTATCATGTCTGGAAGCCGGCAGCGCGAAAGGCCTGAAGATCGCCGTCGACTGCGCCAACGGCGCCTCCTATCAGGAAGCTCACGCCATCTTTGGAAGCATCGGTGCAGAAGTCCTCTTCATCAACGATGCGCCGAACGGTACGAACATCAACACGAAATGCGGTTCCACTCATATCGAAGGTCTTCAGGCTTTCGTCAGGGAGAACGGATGCGATCTCGGATTCGCTTTCGACGGCGACGCCGATCGATGCCTCGCAGTGGACGAAGACGGCAAAGTCGTAGACGGCGACGCCATCATGTACATGTGCGGACTGCATCTCATGCAGCGCGGATGCCTATCTGCCAACACCGTCGTCACGACCGTCATGAGCAACTTCGGCCTTTACAAGTCCCTTGAAAAAGCCGGTATGGTCAGCGAAAAGACTGCCGTCGGCGACAAGTACGTCTATGAATGCATGCGCCGCGACGGCTACGACATCGGCGGCGAACAGTCCGGTCACATCATCTTCGGCCGTCTCGCCAATACCGGTGACGGCATGCTGACTGCGATCAAAGTCCTGGACGTCATCCTGGCTGCCCGCAAATCCCTCAAGGAACTCGCGGCTCCCGTGGAAGTCTATCCGCAGCTCCTCGTGAACATCCGCGTCAAGTCCAAGCCCGAAGCTCTGAACGACCCTGACGTACAGGCCGCCGTGAAAGCAGCCGGAGATGCTCTGGGCGATACCGGCCGTATCCTCGTGCGTCAGAGCGGCACCGAGCCCCTCATCCGCGTCATGGTCGAAGCCTCAGACGATGAGACCTGCGCAAAATACGTATACAGCGTCATCGACGTGATCAAGGCCAAAGGCCACGAAGCTTAAGGAGGATACCATGAAGATCTCCGAACTGTATGACCTCAGCCATACCCGTGCCGCCGAATACCTCTCCGGCTTCGAATACCCTTGGGATGCACTGGAAGGCATCAAGGATCTGATCCTTGCGATCGGTGCGACCCTGCCCGAGGACGAATTCGATCATCCCGAAGAAGGCGTGTGGATCGCCAAAGATGCCAAAGTCTTCCCCTCCGCCTATATCGGGGCCCCCTGCATCATCGATCACGGGACCGAAGTCCGTCACTGCGCCTTCATCCGCGGCAGTGCTCTCGTGGGCAAAGACTGTGTGATCGGGAATTCGACAGAACTCAAGAACGTCATCATCTTCGACCACACGCAGGTTCCCCATTACAACTACGTGGGCGATTCCATTCTGGGCTACCATTCCCATATGGGCGCCGGCTCCATCACTTCCAATGTGAAGAGCGACTCCCTGCCCGTCGTCATCAAGTATCCCGACGGAAAACAGATCGAGACGCACCGTAAAAAAGTCGGTGCCATGCTCGGAGACTTCGCGGATATCGGATGCAACTCCGTCCTCTGTCCCGGAAGCGTCATCGGACGCCGCAGCAGGGTCTATCCCCTCTCCCGCGTGCGCGGAGTCGTGCCTTCGGATCACATCTTCAAGGATCCGGACCACGTCGTCGTCAAGGAAGATCGCTGACCTCTCTGAATCCCGCCTTTTAGGCGGGATTTTCATATCTCTATTGACAAAAGCCCCATGCTCAATCTATGCTTTGATGGCAGAACCATCACAGAATCAGGAGGATGAAGCCATGATCCGGGTCGCCATCATCGGTACCGGCAACATTTCCCATGCCCATATCCGTGCCTATCTTCTTTTCCCGGAGCGCGTGCGTATCGCGGCTCTCGTCGATATCATCCCCGGCAAGGCCGACAAGGTCAGAGAACAATACGGACTTGACTGCGACACCTACCTGGATCACCATGAGATCCTCGGAAGGGACGACATCGATCTCGTGGACTGCTGCTGCCCGCCCTACGTGCACGCCGAGATCACGATCAACGCACTGAAGGCCGGAAAGAACGCTGTCGTGGAAAAGCCCATGGCCGCTTCTCTTGAAGAATGCGACGCCATGATCCGTGCCAGGGACGAGAGCGGAAAAATGCTCTCCGTCATTGCGCAGAACCGCTTCCGCAAACCTGTCCGCGATCTGAAGGCTCTTCTTGATTCGGGTATCGCCGGCCCTGTCCGTTCCGTCCAGGTCGATTCGTTCTGGTGGAGAGGGCATTGCTATTACGATCTGTGGTGGCGCGGAACCTGGGAAAAGGAAGGCGGCGGCTGTACTCTCAATCATGCAGTCCATCATATCGATATGCTGGGCTGGATGATGGGACTGCCCGAAAGGGTCACCTCCGTCCTGGCCAATACCGCTCATGACAATGCCGAAGTCGAAGATCTGTCCTGCACTATCCTGGAGTATCCCGGCGCTCTCGGGCTCCTGACCGCTTCCGTCGTGCATCACGGAGAAGAGCAGGCCGTTACGGTACAGTGTGAAAAAGCAAAGATCGCCGCACCGTTTTCCGTATACGCCTCTGTTTCCAAGGACAACGGATTCCCCGAACGCAACGAAAAGCTGGAAGAAGAGATCCGTGCTTTCACAGACGCGCTTCCTCCCGTCGTCTGGGAAGGACATGACGGACAGATCGAGGACATCCTCAGCGCACTGGAAACCGGAAGACAGCCTGCGATAGGCGGCGAGGACGGCCGCAGGACGCTGGAGCTGATCAGCGCCGTCTATCAGTCCGGCAGTCTCCGTCAGCCTGTATCTCTCCCCATGAAGCCCGACGATCCTTTCTATACTGTGGCAGGCATCCGGGCGCACGCACCTCATTTCTATGAGAAAAAAGCGTCGCTGACCGAGCTCGGCAGCGGCGACATCACTCTGGGCTCATTCGATACGAAAAAAGCCTGAGCCAACATGAACAAAGACAGGAGTCAGAAATGGAAATCGCAAGCGGCATGAATTACGCTCCCAAAGGCAAACCGAAGCCCGTCGTAAAACCGGGTGAATTCGTCTTCTCCGCGCTTCGTCTCGATCACGGACATATCAACGGCATGTGCAACGGCCTTATAGAAGCCGGAGCGACCCTGAAATACGTTTATGACAGAGATCCGGCGAAAGTCGCAGCCTTTCTCAAGGCGTTTCCCCAGGCCAGAGCCGCCGAAAGCGAGGAACAGGTCCTTGAGGACCCCGAGACCCATATGATCGCCGGCGCAGCCGTGACAAGCGAAAGATGTGCACTCGGACTCCGGGCGATCCGCGCAGGAAAGGATTATTTCACGGACAAAGCGCCTTTCACAACATTGGCTCAGCTCCAGAGCGCCAAAGAACTCGTGGAAGAGACCGGCAAAAAATACATGGTCTATTATTCCGAGCGTCTCCATGTCGAGGGAGCTGTCCTCGCCGGCTATCTGATCGACGAAGGTCTGATCGGCAAGGTCGTCCAGGTCATGGGCGTCGGCCCTCACCGGATCAGCCTTTCTTCCCGTCCCGACTGGTTCTTCCGAAAGGAACAGTACGGAGGCATTCTCTGCGACATCGGCAGCCACCAGATCGAACAGTATCTCTTTTATGCGGGCGAAGAGGACGGATGCGTCACGTCTTCCAGGATCGCGAACTACGGTAATCCGGATCATCCTGAACTGGACGACTTCGGCGACTGCATGATCACAGGAGCGAACGGCACGACGAACTATTTCCGGGTCGACTGGTTCACCCCGGACGGGCTCCGCAACTGGGGCGACGGCAGAACGATCATCCTCGGTACGAAAGGCTATATCGAAATCCGCAAGTATATCGACATCGGGAGAGAGAAAGCACTTTCAAACCAGGTCTATCTCGTGAACGGAGACGGCGAGAAGCGCATCGACGCTACAGGCGTCACGGGATACCCCTTCTTCGGTCAGCTGATCCTGGACAGCCTTGAACGCACGGAAAACGCAATGACCCAGGCCCACGCCTTCAAGGCCGCGGAGCTCTGCCTCATGGCGCAGGCACAGGCTGTCGATCTGACACCCGATCTGCAGGGCAGAAAGTAAGAGATCCCGACATGGACTTTTTCCGCCGTAAGATCCTTCCCCTGCTCCGCGGGCGCTATCTTCTCGTATCCGGAGGCCGTGACGCACTCTCCACGGATCTCATCTGGGTTTCCCTCATCCTCATCGTCCTGTCCTGGATCCTGACTTTCTGCCGCGCCTTCATCGCTTCCTACGTACTCTACGCCCTCTCCCTGGCGGCGATCTTCTTTTCCGCATTCCGCATGCTCTCCAGAAACATCGGAAAGCGCGAATCGGAAAACAGATGGTATCTATTTCATAAAAACCGTCTGATCCGCTTCTTCAGCGAAGCCCGTGAACGTTTCCGCAACCGGAAGGTCTACCGTTACGTCGCCTGCCCCCAGTGCAGGAAACGTCTCCGTCTTCCCAGAGGCAAAGGTGCCCTCACAGTGACCTGTCCCGAATGCGGAAAGAAGTTTGATGCGAAGACGTAAAAAAGATCCCGATAGTTCGGGATCCTCGAAGAATCTCCAGCTGTTCAGCTGGAGGTTCTTTTATCTGTCGATCGAGCAGTAATACAGTTTTCCGCTCTCGCTGTCATAGATCGCGAGAGTGAAACGATAGGAAGACGGACCCCAAAGTGTATTCTCGTCATAAGGATCCGCAACACCTTCCATGCGGTTTCTGAGATAGTATGACCCATGCATGACGTCCGGAACAAGAAGGGTACCGTCGGACGAACGGGTAAAAGTCGGCCAGTCGGAATACAGCGCCTCGCACATCATCTCGCTCATGGGGAGAGGACGCCATCCGCGAGCATTCAGGATCTTTTCTTCTGCGGCCGGACGTTTCTCTTCGGCGATCTGCAGCGTCAGGATCAGATCTCCGTCTCCGTGGATCCCCCTCCTCTCCTCGTTCTCCAGGATCTGCGCTTCCCGCAGATCGAGGCCGAGCTCACCGGAGACTTTCTCTCTGGGATCCGAGTTCAGAAAGCACCCTGAAAGAAAGAGAGATGCAAGAAGCAATACGGCCATAATAGTTCTTTTCACGGTCTTATTCCCCTTCCTCTCCGGTTTCCTCATCCGACACCTCTCTCCAGTAATCCTTCATATTCTCCTTGTACTGTGCGTATTCGTCCGCGTACTTCTCTCTGTATGCAGTGAGTACTGCTGCGGTACGGATCTTGGCAGGCGTCATCTGAAAGAGTCCCGGAGTCTCTTCTTCCTGCATCTCCGCTCTGTTGCACATGAAATCATGGATATCCGTTTCAAGAGAGACGTTCTTGGTAACGATCCCCCTCTCCAGGGCTTCATAGACCGGAGCGACGGCACTGTCGCCGAGTTCGTACATCGCGCTCATATCCAGTTTCATGAGCTGTCTTGTCTCATAGGCATGGATGTTGTATTCCGCGATCATCTGATGAGAATCGACGAAACAGAGCGTTCCGAAGAACAGGATGCCGAGAGCGAAGACCATAGGCACCAGTCTCAGTTTCTTCCAGAACAGCGATACGATCGTACCGACGAACGCGAGCACCATGGCGAACATGAGCCAGGTCGAGTAGACTCTCAGAGGAGTCAGTCCGTAGTAGCGGACGTACAGGAACATTTTGGCGAGAGCCGTAGCAAGAAGAGCGAGCGTGGACGCAGCATACAGTCCCTGGAGCCACCGGATGGGCCGGGCCGTCTCACCGTTTTCCGTTTTCTTCAGGAATCTCTGGGCGCCTATCATGAGGGCCGCATTGACGAAAGCCACGGCACACAGCTGGAAGAATCCGTCACGCGCGTATGCCGAGTAGCTGCTGAATGCCGAAGGAAGCTTGAAAATGAAAGCGTAAAGATACTGTTCCCACTGGGAAGCGAAAAAAACGCAGTATACGACCAGAACGGGGATCATGACCGCCATCCCGAACGCGACGGGCGCCGCGGCCATGGCTCTGTGTCTTGCCCGTACCGACTCGGCATCCCAGAGTCCCAGGTTCTCCCGGTCAAAGTTCGCGGTAGCGGAAGAGAAGAAATACATGGCGATCGGGACCGCCGCGACCACGTATGCGAACTCTTCTCCCAGCCGATCGGTCCATTCTCCGCTGAAGACCCGTTCGAGCATGGCCGAAAAGCCTTCGTCGAAAGAGAGCAGAGCGATAACGACAGCGCAGGGGATCACCGCCACGGCAAGTCCAAGGAAGACCCAGCCCAAGGTCTTTCTTCCCTGCCTTCTGTCGGAATCGGAATGGAACAGCGCCGGGAACAGAGCGATGAAACGGCAGAAAGGCTGCACGACGCCCACTTTGATGGAATCCGTAAGGATGCCCTCGTCAGGCAGAGAGGATACGGTCCCGCAGGCAGCGGCAAGGAACCACAGACAGGAAAACTTCGCCCACTGGAAAGCCAGCAGATGCACGGCGTAAAAGGACTGAAGCAGATAACCGAAGGAAAACAGCGCCGCGCTTACGGGAAGCCACCATGCGGCTTTGGGCACCGCGATCCTGCGCACACGGATATAGGCGAACGCGATCCCGTAGAAAAGAACAGTCAGGATCAGCGCCGCGATCGGAGACTCCGGCCTGAACATGATCCTCGCATAGAACCATGAAGCGGCAAGAGTCAGGATCGCAAAAACCCTGTCTTTTGCGTCAGGTAATCTTCTCTGCGGGACGGCCCGGGGAGCCACAGGGGCTGCTCCGTATCCTTGACCGTAGGGACTCTGTATCGGATTCGATCCGTATTCTTCCGGATTCATTTTGTTTCCTCCTCTTCATGTACGAGGATATCCTCCACTCTGCAGTTCAGGACGTCGCAGATCGCGTCCAGAGTGGAAAAGCGGATAGCCTTCGCACGGTTGTTTTTCAGTATCGAAAGGTTGGCGGGAGTGATCCCCACTTTCTGTGAAAGTTCGTTCAGGGATATCCTGCGCATCGCCATCATGACATCCAGATCAACCCGTATCATCCTTCGCCTCCTAAATCGTGAAGTCGTTCTCTTCCTTGATCCGGGTCGCTTCTTCAAGACAGTTCTTGACCACTCTGAGAATGAGCCCGAGGAAGAGAGCGGCCGCTCCGACCGCAAAGGAAAAATAGAAAGACATGAATCCCAGGCCGATGAACAGGATCCCGGCGCCTACACAGGACCAGGAAAGGACGCGCAGACATAGGATCGACAGATCCGAGAACACGGAACCTGCGCTCACCCTGGACAGCAGGATCCAGAGAAAAGCCACTGCCAGAGAGCCGAAAAGAAGGATACCGTACAGAAGCGTCAGGATCAGGGCGTATCCGCTTCCTTCCGGTCCGATATACAGCCGGACGATCCGCGGCATCAGTATCGCGAGCGCCACGACAAGGATACCGGCAAAAGCAGTCGCCAATCTGGAAAGAAAAGTGCTGAACGCACGGTCGATTTTCATGGAACAACCCTCCCATCGATCATCATGATACACATGAGCATACTGTTTGTCAATAGATTTATATCGTTTTTCGATATAATTTTTCTGTTATTCAAAAGGGTGGTTTTAGATACCCAAATGTGTTATCATTAAGAAAACAAATCATCCGAAACAAGGAGGCAAGCGATGAACAAGACAGCCGTAGTCAAAGGCACTGCAGACGGACGCAGCATCCTGGAATATACGCTGACGCGCGGTCCCGTGAAAGCGACGATCATCAACGTTGGCGCGTGCATCACGTCCCTCATCGTGCCCGACAGGAACGGGCATCCCGACGATGTCGTCCTGGGCTATGAAGACTATACCATGTATCTGACGAATCCGTGCTTCTTCGGTTGCGTCATCGGACGCGTCGCGAACCGGATCGGCGGCGGACGCTTCACGCTGAACGGGAAAGAATACACTTTCGAAAAGAACGAACGCGGTTGGAACATGCTCCACTGTGCAGATCACGGCTATCAGCGTCGTTTCTGGGACGTCGACGAGGAGAATTCCTCCGAGACCTGTCTCATCCTGACGCTGGACAGCCCCGACGGTGACGGAGGCTTCCCAGGCCATGTACAGGTCAAGACCGTCTACACGCTGACGGAGGATCAGGGCCTGTCCATCGAATACTTCGGCACGACGGACGCTGACACCTATATCAATCTGACGAACCACAGCTTCTTCAATCTGGACGGGCACGACAGCGGAGACATCCTGGATCACACGATGTGGATCAATGCGGAGACCTTCACTCCCTTCAGCCCCACGCTTGTTCCCACGGGCGAGCGTGTACCGGTGGAAGGTACCCCGATCGATTTTCGCAAGCCCCGCATCCTTCGTCCCAACGTCGATTCCGAGTGGGAGCAGATCCAGCTGGGCGGCGGCTACGACAACAACTTCATTCTTGAACATGAAGGTCTGGCAAAGGTCGCTGAGGTCGTCGGCCCCCGTACGGGACGCAGGATGGAAGTCCTGACCACCTGTCCTGCCATGCAGTTCTATTCGGGCAACGGTGTGCCGGACGGCCGAATCCGCGGCAAAGGCGGCGTCCTTTACGTACGCCGCGGCGGACTCTGTCTTGAACCGCACTACATCCCCAACACGCCCAATCTGGAAGGGGCGGAAAAGTTCGTTCTCCATCCCGGAGAGACCTATTATCAGAAGAGTGTTTATCGTTTCTCCTGATTGATTCTTCGAAGAAGACCCGGCCTGACGGCCGGGTTTACTTTTTTATAACGTTGTGGTATCTTAATTATCCGAAACGAAATGAAAGGTGGAACTCATGCGCAGATCCTCCGTCTTATTTCCGGTGCTGATCCTGATCGTTCTGATCATGGCATCCGGCTGCTCGGCCCATATCGTGGAAACGATCCCGACGGCAACGCCTGTACGGACAGCCGAACGGACCCCGGTCCCGACGCCCGTCCCCACACCCACGCCCGAGCCCACGCCGACGCCTCTGCCGATCGAACAGGGTCACTATCAGATCTATTACCGTTCGGACAGTGGACAGGATGTCATTCGTGCCCTTCCGCAGAAGCGCGAAGAGGCGCCGCTGCTCGTGCTTTCCGAAACGCCGGGGCACCTGGCGATCGAACAGGGCGGCATAAGGATCTGGTCTGAGATACTGGAGGACTTTGAAGGCTATGAGCATCCCTTCCCCTATCAGCGCTGGGGCGTTTCCAGCATGGAATCAGACAGACTGGCCCTGAATATCTCCTACAGCAACGAGATACTCCTGTTTTCGGATGATCTGAGCAGCTGCGAACGCATTCCCCTCGTCATCGGCGGCAGGTCCGTATACGACGTGCGTCTCAGCAGAGACGCATCGCAGCTGATCTATCCCAACGGCAGGACGGCCGTCATCTCCTCTCTCTCGGTCAGCAGCCGTGAAGAAGGCGTATTTTTCGATCCCGAGCTCTTCTATCAGGCCGACAGCGTTATGGGTTATATCCCCGGAGACGACCTCATCCTCTGTGACGCAAGGGAACAGGTCCACAACCGGTCAGGCTATCTTCTTGCAAAGATCTCTACAGGCGAGAAGCTCGGATTCCTTCCCGATCATGACGATGATACCGGGTTCGGGATGTCTCCCGATTCGGAACCCCTCATCCCGGTCGAATCCGACAGCGGCGTGTATTTCAGTCTGAAGCAGGACGGCGTCCTCTGTTTTTACGAATGGAGATGGCAGACAGGGCGTCTCGCTCCCCTGATCCGTTTCGATTATGATCAGGAAGATGATGCGGTGTTCCGCATATCGGGCGGTCTGCTGTACATGGTCACAGTCAGAGAACGCGAACTGCTGACGGAGGTCTACGATCTGAAGGAGAGGGTCTGCGTCCACAGTTCCGTGTTGGATCCCTCCCCCTACGCAGGCGAAGATTTCTGGGACGATTACGGGATCTCCCTTCCCGTCGGCTCTGACCCGGAAGATTTCTGGGTCTCTCTTTCCAACTCCGCAAGCGAGCTTGTTCTTGCCCGTACGGTATTGGAAAACGGACAAGTCCTGGGAGACTCTCTTCCCCAGCCCGAACCGGGCCCCGCCGTCCAGGAGATCATTCTGGAGAAGGATTACGGTGTGTACAGTGAAAGGGCAGCTGTTCTCAACGAGAAGTACGGTGTCCGTCTCCTCATCGGAGAGAACGCGCTCCTGTTCGACATGACCTATCACGCTGAACCTCTCGTGACAGACCAGGAATTCAGCAATGCCCTTGAACAGATGGAAAGCGTGCTGTCCACCTACCCGGAAGGTTTCTTCAGGGAATTCACAAAAGACGGGTACATGCGTTATTTCTACGTCTCGCTCACGGGAGCGATCAGCCGGAAATCGGAAGATCAGGGCATACCGGATGTCGTGGGCTATGCGAATGCCGAACCTGACCGGCAGATCATCTGCATGGACACGAAATACAACGTGATCGGGACCTTCTATCATGAAGTCAGTCACGCGATCGATTCACGCATTGCCCAGATGGAGAACGAGGAAGGCCTTTCCTGTCTCAGCGAGGAGGAATGGAATTCCATGAACCCGCCCGGATTCACGTATCACTACAGCTATCTGGACGATGACGGCAGCCCCACGGAGCTCACGGACAACGGACGATACACGTTCGACTACGAGAACCGTGATTCGGACTGCTATTTTGTCGACAGATACAGCAAGACTTTCCCCACGGAAGACCGTGCCCGCATCATCGAATATGCCTCCACCGGTTATGACTGGATGTTCGAGAACTCCGAGCATCTGGCAGCCAAGCTGAAATGGTACAGTGAACTGATACGCAGGTACTGGGACTGCTCCGGCTGGATGGAAAAGACGCCGTGGGAAAAAGCGATACCCGAGTAAGCACGGCAGACAAGGAGGATATATGTCCAAACACAGTGAATCTCCCGAAAGGCAGCGCACCTCAGGTACCCGGATCATGGTCTGGGTGCTCACGGTCGTGCTCGTCCTGTCCCTTGTAGGATTCGGAGGCCTTCTGTTCCTGAAATCCCGGCTGCAGGGAATGCAGTTCACGAATGAAGATCTGCTTCAGATCCTGGAAGATGCGAAGAATTCTCTGACCGGAGATTCTGACCAGCTTCTGGATCCCGATGATGAATCTGAAGGAAAAGACCTGAAGGAGATCCCTGACGATGAGCTGGAAGATCAGGACTTCCAGTCGGTCGAGAAGGCCAAACGAGTTTCTTCGATCAGAAACTACGTCCTGTTCGGTGTCGATTCCCGAAAGGAAAATCAGTTTTCAGGACTTTCCGATGTCATGATGATCGTCACCATCGATACAAAGCACAATTCGATCAAACTAACGAGCCTCATGAGGGACATTCTCGTACCTATCGACGGATACGGCAAAAACAAGCTGAACACGGTCTTCAGGTTCAAAGGTCCCGAAGAAGCTGTCAGCACGATCGAGAACATCACAGGTGTCCAGATCGACGGGTACGGAATCGTGAACTTCTACACGGTCGCCAAGATCATCGACATTCTTGGAGGCGTGGACGTAAAGGATCTTTCCTCTGCCGAAAAGGACGATCTGAACAAGTCGCTGCGTGAAATGAACAAGTACGTATCGAAAACGTCAGAAAGCGTTTCCGACACAGGATCCGTCCATCTGAACGGACTCCAGGCCGTCGCTTACATGCGCATCCGCCACGTAGGGCGGGGCGACTATCAGCGCACGGACCGCCAGCGTGCAGTCGTCTCGTCCCTGTTCAAAGGGCTCAGGGACATGAACCTCGCCACGATGCTCTCTCTCGTAAACGAGATCACTCCCCTCGTGAAAACGGATCTGAGTTCCATGCAGATCCTGTCTCTTGCCAAGGACGTCTATTCCCTCCGCAAGAGCGACGTAAAGCAGCTCCGCATCCCCTTGGACGACGCTCACTATCTCGGCAGCTACAACAAGATGAGCGTGATCAAAATGGACGTGGAAGCAAATGCGGAAGCAGTCAAACAGTTCATCTACGAAGACTGACAAGATCTGATCCCGTATCCGCTCTTCATCGACCGGCGCCTGTAATGCAGGCGCTTTTCTTTTTGCACGATCTGTGGTACATTGACCGTAACAGGGAAAGGGAACGGAACATGATTGATATCGAAGTACAGGATCTGAGCAAGGAGTTCATCAAAGGCAAAAAGATCCTCAACGGGCTCTCCTTCCGGGTCGACTCAGGCGAACGCGTAGGTCTTCTCGGTCAGAACGGTACGGGCAAGACGACCGTGCTGCGCATCCTTATGGGAGAAGTGCGTCCCGATTCCGGCACGGTTCGTCTGCCTCCGAACAAGAAGATCGGTCTGATTTCCCAGATCCCGCGTTTTCCTGCCGGTTTCACGGTAGAAGACGTCCTTCGCACGGCTTTTGAGCCGCTCAAGGCCATGGAACGGGAAATGGAAGAACTTTCTTCCCGTCTGGACGACGTGTCCGCGATGAGACGGTACGGAGAGCTGTCCCACCGTTTCGAAGCCATGGGCGGCTATGAGACGGACACGAAACTGAACCGCATCGCCCAGGGTCTTTCCCTGACTGCGGATTTTCTCCGTCAGCCCTATGACACACTGTCCGGCGGTGAACAGACACGTATCAACCTGGCACGTCTTCTTCTTGAAGATACGGACATCCTTCTTCTCGACGAACCGACGAACCATCTGGACATGCGGGCCGTACAATGGCTGGAAGACTATCTTGAGGGATACGCGGGCACAGTGCTTGCGGTCTCTCATGACCGTTATTTTCTGGACCGGGTCGTCAAGCGGATCATCGAGATCAGGGACGGTAAAGCCGTATTCTTCTCGGGCAATTACAGCTTTTACGCAGAGGAAAGACGCAGAAGGCTGGATGAACAGGCCCGTCAGTATGAGAAGGAACAGAAAAAAGTCGCCCAGCTCGAAGCTGCTGCCGACAGGATCCATCTCTGGGCCTTCCTCGGTGCCGATAAACTGCATCGCACCGCCTTCTCGATCGAAAAAAGGATCGAACGGATCCAGACCGTCGACAAGCCCAAAACCGAGCGTATGCTCCATCAGCATTTCGAGTCCCGGGATTTCCATGGGGATACCGTTCTTGCGGCCGAAAACCTTTCCAAAAGGTATGATACGAAAACTCTGTTCTCCGGTCTCGATCTGACGATCCGCGGCGGAGGGGAAAGGATCGCTCTGATCGGTGAGAACGGAACAGGGAAATCCACGCTTGTCCGTATCCTGTTGGGACTCGAGAAACCGGATACCGGCCGGGTGGTTCTGGGACCTTCCGTCAGGACAGGCTATCTGAAACAGGATGTTTCTTTTCCCGATCCGTGGAAAACTCTGACGGATACACTCGTATACAGCGAACAGGGATTCACTGTTTCCGAGGCAAGGAACCGTCTTGCAGCCTTCGGATTCCGCGGAGAAGACAGTCAGAAATACGTAGGAGAACTTTCCGGAGGAGAACTGCGCAGACTGGCGCTCTGTCTCGTGATGAAGGGTGAAACGAATTTCCTCATCCTGGACGAGCCCACGAACCATCTGGACATCGCTTCCTGCGAGTGGATCGAAGAAGCCGTCGAAGCCTATCCCTCCACCCTTCTTCTGGTCTCGCACGACAGATACTTCATCAGGAAATTCGCCGAACGGATCTGGGAACTCAGGAACGGCCGCATCATCGACTGGCCCTGCGGCTACGACGAGTATCTCCGTCTGTCTGAAGCCCAGCCCAGAACGGAGACCTCCAAAGCCCCGCCCAGGGATAAGAAACAGCGTCAGAAACGCGAAGACCCCCAGACCCTGCGCCGCAGACTGACGGTAGCGGAACAGGATCTTGCGCATACGGAAGCTGCCATGGATAAACTGAAAGCCGAGATGGAGAACTGCGGAAGCGATTATAATCTCTGGATCGAGAAAGACGGGCAGCTCAAAGAACTCCAAGCCGTTTGGGAACAGCAGTATTCACGATGGGAAGAGCTTTCCGAACAGCTTGAAAAAAAGGAGAACAGCTGACATCGGGCATTGTAATTCAGCGAAAAAGAATTATAATAAAATGGAACATCCTGAAAGAAAGAGGTAGAAAAATGCGTTACAAAAGATTCGGAAAAGCATTCGGTGCCGAGGTCTCAGCTCTGTCCGTCGGAACCTGGGCGATCGGCGGCGCCGGATACGGCGAAGTCAATGAAAAGGAATCCATCGAAGCGATCCACGCCATGGTGGCCGGAGGCGTCAATCTGATCGATACCGCTCCCGACTACGGAACCGGCAACTCCGAACTCGTCGTCGGTAAGGCTCTGAAAGGTCTCCAGCGCGACAAAGTCTTTGTTTCAACCAAAGTCTGCGCTTCCGGATGCACGCTGAAAGCGATCCGCACAGGCGCCAGATATGCGAGAGACGGCCGCTATGAAGACGTGCTCTATGAATGCGAGCAGTCCCTCCGCAGACTCGGGACCGACTACATCGACTTCTATTTTGTCCACTGGCCGGATCTCAATACGCCTTTCTCCGAGACGATGGATGCCATGAACACCCTGAAAAAGCAGGGCAAGATCCGTTTCGTCGGTCTGTCCAACTTCAACCGCAAGCAGATCCTCGAATGCGACAACGTATGCTCGATCGAAGCGATCCAGCCTCCCTACTCCATGGTCGTCCGCGGCGAAGAAGAACTGATGAAATGGGCAAAGCAGAACCGGATCGACACGCTGACCTACGGTTCATTGGGTGCCGGCATCCTGACCGGTGCTTTCCGTACGCCTCCCGAATTCGGTCCCAGGGATCCCAGGAACGGCTTCTATCCTTTCTTCAAAGAGCCCCGTTTCGGGAAAGTCATGAAGGTCCTAGAGGTCATGGACGCGATCTCCGAAGAGACCGGCAAGCCTCTGGCTCAGATTGCCATCAACTGGTCCACGCAGAAAGATTACGTATCGACCGCTCTCGTCGGCGTGCGCAACGTCAGGGAAGCTGAGGAGAACTGCGCCACCTTTGACTGGATGCTCACGGATGAACAGATCGCACGGATCGATGCAGCGATCGCCGAACATCTCGATTTTGACGGTGCTGACCGCAGACGCTGAGCGCGCATGGATAAACAATCCGTAGCCGAGTTTTTCGACCGGCTGGCTCCCGGCTGGGATGCGGGCATGGTCCGTTCGGAACCTGTCATCAACATGATACTGGACAATGCCGGCGTATCCGCCGGAAAGAACGTGCTGGACGTGGCATGCGGAACCGGCGTACTGATCCCCGACTATCTCTCAAGGAACGCAGTGTCCGTATGCGGTATCGATCTTTCTCCTGCCATGGCTGAGATCGCAAGATCCAAATTTCAGGACAAAAGGGTATGCATTCTTTGCGGAGATGCTGAAGAGACCGACTTCGGGCGAAGATTCGACTGCATCGTCATCTATAACGCTTTCCCGCATTTCCCGGATCCCGAGCACCTGATCGAACGTCTCGCGGGCTTTCTGGAACCCGGAGGCACGCTGACAGTCGCGCACGGCATGAGCCGCGAACGGCTCCTTGCACATCATTCGGGCAGCGCCGTGAATGTCTCCCGCGAACTGCTTCCTGCGGAAGAGCTTGCGGAGATCTTCAGCCGCTATCTGACGGTAACGCACGTCATCTCGGATGACAGCATGTATCAGGTCACCGGTTTTTCACCGTTCGCAAAGATTTAATCCACTTACAAAAAAGCCCCTTGCGGGGGCTTTTTCTCATCTGATCCGTTCTTCCTTTTTTCTGTTCTCCCTCCATCTGCCGATCGCAGGCCGATTGGGCGGGAATATGTCATCAGGAAGATCATCCGGCGCAAAAAACTCCAGTGCCTCGACTTCCCCATCCTGACACCGCAGCGTTCCGTGCCATTTCGTACACAGGAACACCGTGTCGATATTGTACACTTCATCACCGTTGGGATACACATTGTGCATCTCAGGGCCGGAGAACACCCCGAACAGGATCAGTTCATCAGCGGTGAGTCCTGTCTCCTCCTCCAGTTCCCTGGCTGCGGCTTCTTCCACGATCTCTCCAAGTTCAACAGATCCTCCGTGGTAGCCCCATTCATGCGTGTCGGCTCTTTTCTGCAGAAGGATCCTGCCGTCTTTATCTTCGAGGATCACGCTGGCCCCGCACTGCATAAGCGGACGGTGTCCTACGATCTTCCTCAAATCCATGATATACTGTGCCATGTCAGGCCTCCGGGTCGATCCATGCATGAGAGCGCAGATCGAACTGCAGTCCTTCAAATGCGCCGAGAAGGGCTGTGGATATCTTCAATTCCACTTTTTTCCCGGATCCGTATACCTGCCAGCGGTACGGATTCCATGCGCGGACGCCGCAGCTGCTTCCGTCGGCAAACAGTTCCGCACAGTCTTCAAAGGCCCAGTTGGTAATGCAGTATTCCGTATGCTCTTCAGGTGTCTCATCCACTTCATAAAGGATGTCTCCCGCGTAGAACGGCAGCCCGCATCCGATACGGTCCATTACGGCGCCTTTTTCAGCTGAAGGCATAAGCGTCCATATCCCGTCCCGTTTCCAGCAGCCGAACTCGCCTTTCAGGTAGATCGCGTTCACGAGTCCGTCCTGATCGCGCTCCACAAGCCCTGAAACGGTGATGATATTCATTCCGGGCTTCAGAATGTCTGTCAGATCAGTCTGAAGATCCGTTTGATTCCAGAAGGGTTTACAGGCCAATCCCGGGGTCACATCCACACCGTTCACGAAAACGGAAAGGCCGTCCGACAGTGCTCCCTTCTCGCAGAGCAGGTTCACCTCACCTGCATACTCCATCCTGAATTCCGTGGTCCACGTGTACACCGACGGGGAGAATCCGTATTCCTTTGCACAGCCGAATGCAGACGTGACCCGCGCAGGGACAGGCAGTCCCAGCTGTTCCAGCTGATTGACTATCGGAGCAGGCGTAACCGGACCCAGGTCCCGTCCGTCGGAATCCAGATCCCAATGCCCAAGTCTGAGCAGATTATCCCCCAGCGCATGCATGGGGAGCGGTTTATGGAGCGATACGGTCATGCCCAGTGAAGCTGGTTCGGAAGGTTTTCCCTGTTCCGTTGCAAGGACCTTTGTCTCGAAGGGTTCGAAAGATGCGAAGATCATCTGTCTCCCGTCCCTCTTCATGACGCGCGCCTGGACGGGTTTCCCTCCGTCCAGATCCTGCCACGAGAACGCAGCTGACTCGACGTTCCATTCGACAGCGGCTGTCACGGAGCGTCTTGCCGTATTGGTCATGACAAGACGCGACACACCGTCTTTTTCGAACAGGCCGCAGAGAACGAGCGTTTTTCCCTCACTGAGCACACGGAGCCGAAGAGGAGCAAAACGTTCCCTAAGGTCATCGGCCAGAACTTCCAGGCTCTCCTCGCAGTGCATGCCTTTGTCTTCGAGATGTCTGAGAACTGTTTCCGGCGATCCAAAGCCGATATCGTCCGACGCCGGCTCTCCCCACGTATATACCGACGCGCCGCCTTCTGTCAGTTTTGCAAGAAGAAGGAGCGCTTCGTTCTCCAGGGTTCTGGATTCAGGCAGTACGAGAGCTTCATATGTCTCGCCATGAAGACTGATCCTGCCGTCCGATACATGGATGTCCGGGAACACGTTCCTGTCAATGATATAGTAGTCAAGCTGTCTTTCTGCAAGAGCGCGCTGCAGATCCGTCAGCGATTCATAGCGTCTGTTCCTTTCCGCTGCGTTCATCCTTCCCTCGCCTGCCGTCCAGACGGAGGGAGCCGAATCCAGGATCAGAACGGGAACGACGCGCTTTCCTTCCTGGACCGCTGCCAGCCTCTCCAGATGACCGGCATACAGACCGTTATGCTTCCACCAGGGCATGCAGGCGAATTCAGAAGGAGGAGCGTCGTGTTTCCGAAGCGCAGACGTGGAATAATAAAATGCATGCGGCACGAAATCCGTGATCCCCTGCAGTCCGATCCAGTCTGCCATCCAACGCATGTCTCTGAGTGTCATGCCCCATCCTACGCTGTGATAGGCTTCGCACAGAGCGGTACCGTCCCGGAAGAAATGGGAAGCCGAAGCCACGGCTTTGGGGTTGCTCCTGTAGGAAGTCCCGAACAGATCCGGTTCGTCTCCCGCTTTCTGGTGCCCCGTATCGCAGCCGGGAATATGCATCATGGCGATCTGTTCGCCCCTTAGGTGCGGTTTCTCACCCGCATAAAGCAGATGATGGTTCGCGCACCAGCGTGACACCGGTTCATCGAAAGACCGGATGAAGGCACGTGTCACGATATCATGGAAGCGGTACCGCACAGCGGATGCTCCCGGTCCGTCCTCGAACAGGAGAGGAAGCCGTTCGATCAGATCGTCTCCCGTTTCGCTCCTGTACAGATCAGGCAGGAGCGGAGACCAGATGCAGTCTCCCCCGGCAAAAGGAGCGACTTCATCCGTAAAGATGCCGCGGACCGTTTTCCCGAATTCGCTTCCGACGGCACGCTCATAGCGTTCATGTACGGTATCCAGATAGACGCGCATGGCATCAGGATTCAGCGGATCGGCAAAACCTCCGAAATACTTGAAGCGGTCTGCTTCCCTTTCCAGGAACACACGGATCGCCCAGTCCCCTTCCGGCGCCGTCCAGATCAGCCTTTTGGCATGATCGCCCGTGAAGAAACGCTTCCTGTTGTATTCCGTGAGACCCGTCCCTTCCTGGAAGATCTCCGTTTCATAGATGATGCCGATCGAATCTCTCAGATCCAGTCCGCATTCCCATAGGATCCTGCCCTCTTCACGCGGATAGGCCTTCGCAAGAAGGATACGTCCCCATGGAAGATCCCATGAAACGCTTTCTCCCCCCTGAGCTTCCTTTTCGAAGCGAAAAAGGTTGCGCGCGCGGAAAGAAGGCTCCAGCAGCAGTTCACCTCCGGCCACCCCGCTGGGATAAGGATACTCGTCATAAAGAAAGACTTCCAGCCCTTCTTCCTTCGCAGCCAGTACCGCTGTTTTCACGTGTTCGAAAAAGGAATCCGACAGGTATGGCAGATCCATGCCCTGTCTGGGATGCAGGAAAAAGCCTCCTACACCGCCCAGAGCCATCTCATGGACCTGACGCCGTATCTCATCATGACTGATCTCACCGTTCCAGAACCAGAACGGTCTCTCTTTTTTCATACAATCCTCCGTCAGTTCAGTTCGTCGAGTGTCAGATGGAACGCGGGCTCGAACTTCTCCATGAAATAAGTCACTTCCGGAAGCGGAGAAGCTTCCAGCTCGCGCCGGATCGTGGCATAAGCTTTTTCGAATTCCTGGTTCCCGGCTTTGAGTTCCTCCACGCACTTGAGGTAAGCGGACAGTCTGTCGGCAGCTTTCACGAGAGGCCACATCGCTTCATCCTCCGGATGGAGCAGAGGAGCAAATTCGCTCTTCAGTTCTTCGGGAAGCATTCCCAGAAGCCGCTTTTCAGCGACCTCCTCGACAGAAGCGTAGGCTGTCCGGATCTCCGGACTGAAATACTTGATCGGCGTGGGAAGATCTCCTGTGATCGTCTCCCCCGACTCATGATATACGGCAAGGAGCGTCGCGCGTTCAGGATCGGAGGGTTCATGGAACACGTCCCTGCGAATAACAGCAAGGCCATGTGCAAGCATAGCGACCTGAAGGCTGTGCTGGGCGATGTCCTCGGGCATCGTATTGCGCATGAGGTTCCATCGGGTGATATAGCGCATACGGGAAAGATAAGCAAAAAACGAATACATACATGACTCCTTGACAAATGGTCTTAGTCTCATTATACTTGTTTTCGGCAATGAAAAAAAGTCTTGCCGACAAAATCATACCGCTGGGGGAGCCGTAAGGCTGAGAGGCAGTAGCCGACCCTTGGAACCTGTTGAGATCATCCTCGCGAAGGGAAGCGGACGGTGCAGTCAACCAGCCGTATTCCTTCCGGAATACGGTTTATTTTTTCATAAAGGAGAAACACAATGGCTGAATGGTTCTTTCAATTCCATAAGAAGCTGCTCGAGTTCACGCCCGCACTGTGGATCGCTCTTGCCGTGCTTCTGATCGGAGGCGTCGCCCTCGGTCTGATCCTGAAAAAAGGTGAGAAAAAGGTCAGCTTTGCCCTGACGCTGTGCATTTCCGCGCTCGTCCTCATCTCCCTCATCGTCGTCACTGCTTTCTTCATCCCGGAAATGGAGCTTGAAGAAGGCACGTCCATGTCCGTCCTGTATCAGACATGGTTCTGGGCTCTCGTCCTTATCATCCTCCTCGTCGTCTCGATGGCGCTCATGATCCGCCGTCAGGTCTGGACAGCGAGAATGCTCGCGACTGGCGCCGTCTGCATCGCGCTCTCCGTACTTCTGGCCGCAATCCGTCTTTACCGCCTTCCCAACGGCGGAAGCATCACCCCCGCTTCCATGCTGCCTCTCTTTGTTTTCGCCTGGATCTACGGCGTACCTGCCGGCATCTCTGCGGGTCTTGTCCACGGGATCCTCCAGCTGACGATGGGCGCTTACGTCCTGCATCCCATGCAGTTCATGCTGGATTACATCCTTCCCTTCTCCCTGCTTGGATTTGCGGGACTGTTTTCCCGCATGGACATCAAGGGCCTCTGGGCCGGCATCTGGGTCGGCGGTTTCCTCCGTTTCCTCATGCACGTGCTTTCCGGTGTACTTTTCTTCGCGAGCTATGCCCCTGAAGGTCAGACCCCGCTTGTCTATTCGATCCTGTATAATGGCTCATACATGCTGCCCGATCTCGTCATCTGCATGCTGATCGCCGTCATCCCCCCCATCTCCAGGATCCTCGTCCGACTCAAAAAGAGATCCCAGGCAGAAGCCTGACGCACTGATAAGAAGCAGCCCCGTCTTCAGCGGATATTGCCGCTGAAAACGGGGCTTTTCTGTATCGGTATATGCGTATCCCTCTTTATACGGCCTCGGTCTGTTCCGTTATCTCCGTATCCGGTTCCGTCCTTTCAGACGCACGGCTCACAAATACGAGATGATCGTCCTGCACGTCGCAGAGGACCGTATCCCCGATCCTGACCTTTCCGGAAAGGAGTTCTTCGGACAGGCCGTCCTCGACCATACGCTGGATCGCTCTGCGAAGCGGTCTGGCGCCGTAGTTCTCATCGAAACCGGCCTTGGCGAGGAAGGCTCCGGCTGCGTCGCTGATCTCAAGATCCACGCCCTGTTCCTTCATGCGCTTTGCAACGGTACGCAGCATGAGGTCAGCGATCCTGCGGGTATCTTTTTCGTCCAGGCGGTGGAACACGATGATCTCATCGATACGGTTCAGGAATTCCGGACGGAACGTGCTCTTCAGCGCTTCCAGGGCAGTCTCCTTCATCTGTTCGTATTCATGCACGTCCTGCTCTCCATGCGCTCCGAACCCCACATGCTTCTGCAGGCCAAACTGCATCGCACCGGCATTGGACGTCATGATGATGATCGTGTTCCTGAAATCGACCGTACGGCCTTTTCCGTCTGTCAGACGTCCGTCTTCCAGGATCTGGAGTAGTACGTTGAAGACGTCCGGGTGCGCTTTTTCGATCTCGTCCAGAAGGATCACGGAATAGGGATGCGAACGAACCTTGTCCGTCAGCTGGCCTCCCTCCTCGTAACCGACGTATCCGGGAGGAGCTCCGACCAGTCTGGAGACCGTATGCTTTTCCATGTATTCTGACATATCGATACGGATCATCGCGTCTTCCGTGGCGAACATAGCTTCGGCCAGCGCGCGGCTCAGTTCGGTCTTGCCGACGCCCGTGGGTCCCAGGAAAAGGAAGGAACCGATGGGCCGTTTGGGATCTTTCAGGCCGGCACGCGAACGGCGTATCGCGCGCGCGACAGCGCTCACGGCCTCATCCTGACCGATCACCCGCTGATGCAGGGTCTCTTCGAGTCTGAGCAGGCGGACGGATTCCTCTTCCGTCAGCTGGGCTACCGGTACGCCGACCCAGGAAGACACGATCTCAGCGATGGATTCGGCTGTCACGACCAGCTCCTTCTGATCCCTGTGGACTTCCCAGCTGCTCTTCTGCCTTTCGATCTCAGCCTGCACCGCCTTCTCCTGATCTCGGATCTGCGCGGCCTTCTCATAATTCTGATTGTTGACGGCTTCCTGCTTGTCCAGAGCCAGACTCTCGAGTTTCGCCTCGAGTTCCTTCATGTCCGGAGGTGCGATATAGTTCTGCAGACGCAGACGGGAGGCTGCCTCATCCATGAGATCGATCGCCTTATCGGGCAGGAAGCGGTCGGAGATATACCGGGCGGACAGCTCCACGGCGGCCGTCAGGGCCTCGTCGCTGATCTTGACCTTATGGTGCGCTTCATATTTATCACGCAGCCCGCGCAGGATCGCGACGGCGTCTTCCTGGGAAGGTTCGCCGACGGTCACGGGCTGGAAACGCCGTTCGAGCGCGGCGTCCTTTTCGATGTATTTCCTGTACTCGGAGATCGTGGTCGCACCTACAGCCTGGATCTTTCCGCGGGCAAGGGCCGGCTTCAGGATGTTGGCCGCGTCGATCGCACCTTCCGCCGCTCCTGCGCCTACCAGGGTATGGAGCTCGTCGATGAACAGGATGATGTTCCCCGCCTTCTCGATCTCTTCCATCGCGTCCTTGAGACGTTCCTCGAATTCACCGCGGAATTTGGCACCGGCAAGCATGCCAGAAAGATCGAGCGCCAGTACGCGCCTGTCTCTGAGCAGCTCGGGAATCGTGCCGTCCGCGATCCTCTGGGCAAGTCCTTCCACGACGGCTGTCTTTCCGACTCCGGGTTCTCCGATAAGCACGGGATTGTTCTTCGTCCTCCGGGACAGGATCTGAACAACACGCTCGATCTCCGCATTCCTTCCGATCACGGGATCGAGTTCCCCATCTTTGGCCGCTTTCGTCAGATCACGCGTGAACTGATCCAGTCTGGGCGTTTCGCCTCCCTCGGAAGCGGAACCTGCCGAAGCATCCTCCCCTCCCTGGGAATGAGACTGGAGGGAGGAAAGCAGTTCGTTCTGTAGCTTTTTCAGATCCACGCCAAGATCGGTAAGGATACGGACGGCTACGCTCGTCGTTTCCTGCATGAGGCTGAGCAGTAGATGCTCCGTTCCGATATAACTGTGACCGAGCTGGCGCATGATCCTTGCCGAGTTTTCTATGATGTTTTTCGTCCTCGGCGTGAAATCGCTGGGCACGTTGTTGCTCTGATCATCATTTCTTCCGACCAGAGCCGTGATCTCCTCGATCACATTCTCCTTCGTAACGCCGAAACGGCGGAGCGCGTCGCTCGCCGCGCAGTGGTTCGTCACGACGAGGCCAAGCAGGAGATGTTCAGTCCCTACGTAGTTGTGCCCGAGCATACGGGCCTCCTGCTGTGCGTTGCTGACGGCTTTCGCTGAATTTTCAGTGAATTTCGCGTGAAAAGCCATATTTAAACCTCCTTAGGCATGGTCTTTCAAAGTATCTCTCAGGTATTCTGCCCGGAAGACGTCTCTTTCCGCCTCGTTGGGCTGATTCTTTTTGAGACAGGACAGTGTCGCGGGCTGAACCGAGATGAGGAGTTCATAGAATTCACCGTCTTCCAGGCCGTTCCAGTATCCCATATCCGCTGCGAGCCAGGCGAGACTCAGAAGTGAAGTCGCTTCTTTGGAAGAGATCCTTCGCGCGTAGCGCAGCGTGCCTACAGCCCGCATGAGACGGTCCTGGAACGAATATCCCCCTTCCTGCTCCATCTTCTTTCTGGCGCTCTGTTCACGGTTCGCGATCTCCCGGATCACGGTCTCGACGATCTGGAGACACTCCTCTTCTGTCACGCCGAGAGTGACCTGGTTGCTGATCTGGTAGATATGTCCCTGGGCGCTGCTGCCTTCCCCGTAGATCCCGCGGATCGTCATGCCCTGAGGCCGGATATCGTCCAGCGTTTTCTGCAGATCACCTGTCAGTGCGAGTGCAGGCAGATGCACCATGAAGGACACACGCAGTCCCGTCCCGACGTTCGTAGGACAGCAGGTCAGATACCCGATGGGTTCCTGATAGGCAAACTGCATCTGGCCTTCCAGCACTTTCACGAGTTCCGTCGCTCTCTTCAGAGCCTCGGATCCCTGAAAACCCGGCAGGATGCACTGCACGCGCAGATGGTCCTCCTCATGCAGCATGACGGACGTAGTCTCGTCCGCACTGATGAGCAGTGCGCTTTTCTGAGGATTGTCCGCAAGTTCCGGACTGATCCAGTGCTTCTCGACCATGGACTGGCGTTCCAGAGGAGGCTCGCTCACCATGGGATGGAAGCTGAACGCCTGATCCTGCTGTTTGAGGGCGTTCAGGACATTATAGACGATCTCCTGTGCCTGAGCATCGTTCATCGCATGCGGAAAGGGAACATCAGGCAGGTTCCTCGCGATGCGGACCCTGGAAGAAAGGACCACATCCTGCATCAGATCATTGCTCATTCCCGTTCCCCTCCTTTGTCAGTGCCCGGATCTCATCTCTGAGCTGGGCCGCCAGTTCGTATTCCTCGCGCGCAACCGCTTCTTCCAGCTGTGCACGGAGCGCGGCGACGGGGTCTGGCGCTGTCTCCCCTTCCGAATGGACGTCCGCAGATACGGAAGGCCGCATGCCGCGATGGATCTCGTTCCCGTGCTGGATCCTGCGGATCGTAGGCTGCAGGAGATCTTTGAATTCCTCATAGCACTTCGGGCAGCCGAGAAAACCTGTCTTCAGGAAGTCGGCGTAGGTCGTGCCGCATGTCTGGCATTTGCGCGATCCCGGATTGGTGTTGTTGCGTCCGGTCGCATGAAGCACCCACGCAGGCGTCTGAAAGAGAGAGTTCTGGCCTCCCACGGAGAACAGATTCTCTTCCTGCGCGCACTTCGCGCACAGGATCCGCTGATATTTCTGTCCGTTCACGATCTGGATGATCTGAACGGTCGCCGGATTGGTTTTGCATTTTTCACAGAGTGCCATGATCGTTCTCCTTTTTCCTCTGGATTCGAAGAGCCGCAAGCATGCGGATGAACAGATCCGATCTGAGTGAATCCGCATCGCTGCTGATCCTCTTAAGATGACTGTCCGTCAGAACAGACGCCATGACGGAAGCTTCTCTTCCCGTGATGAAGCCGCAGCGCAGCAGGTTCTGCACCATGGCCCTCGCGTCAGCTTCCCCTATGGGTTCAAGACAGTGTTCCATTGCTTCGGAAAGCATGGCGTCGCCGTCGTCCTGCGGGATGCGGATGATTCTGATATAACCGCCGCCTCCCCTCTGGCTCTGGATAAGGTAACCGTGCGCCGGCGTGAAACGGGTTGAAAGCACGTAGTTGATCTGGGAAGGCGCACAGCCGAAACGCTGTGCCAGCTCCCCCCTCTTCACCTCGACTTCATGCCGGGGATTATCCATGAGCTGAAGCAGGAACGATTCGATCGCGTCACTGAGTACGGACATGTTCTCACCTCTCTGACATTTCCTGACCATATAATATCTCAATAGTCAGAGAATGTCAATACATTTTGGTCAGAAAATGTCAGAGATTTGCAAGGCAAAGAAAAAGCCCCTTCCTTTCCACGGAAGGAGCAGTTTTGAATTGCTTAGTATCACGAAAGCTTATAGGTCATAGTTACCGGCTGATCCCGAACCGTGAAGATGTAGATCATCCAGACTTCTCCGCTCTCAGCGCCTGTGTACAGGGCGCCTGTCCTTACTTTCATCCAGGAAGTCACGGAACCGTCCCTGGGATCGATCCTGAAGAGATTCAGCGGATACTCGTCATCCCAGCCGGCATCGTCTCCGAGCGCTGTTCCGTAAAGATACTCTCCGGAAGCGTCCCAGGCCATGTCGATCCATTCGATCCCTTCCGTCTGGGACTCGAACCTTCCCGTCGCCGCCGCCGAGAAAGTCAGGACCGTGTTCCCTTCTCCATCATTTCTCAGAGACGCACAGGTCTTCCCGTCCGGTGACATCGTCAGGGCATAGGCTTCTTCACGGTAGGTCCTGGTCCCTTTGCCGGGTTGGACGGCGCAGACGCGCTGCATGCCGGAATCGTCACGCTGGATCGTCCAGACCTGTCCGTCCACGAAATACAGCGGGCTTTCTTCCCAGAAGTCCGACGCGATCGTGCTGACGGCAGGATGCTCGGGTTCAGTAAGGTCATAGGCCATGAGGCTCAGGGTCTCTTCCGTCCGCAGGAACGCATACAGAACGGGTTTTCCGGCATCCCAGACGAAATAGGACACGGAACCTTCCATGCCGTCTTCCATGGGCGAATAGACCTCCCCGTTCCCCAGAGAGACGACGCTCAGTTCCTGACGGAACAACGTCTGTTCCGTCAGCGCCGCATAACGTCCGTCCGCACTGCACTGAGCCGAAGACACGGAGAGAAATTCGAACTGGTCGAGGACAGGTTCGTCTCTCTCCTCCGTATGGATGCGGAGTTCCTGATAGAGTTCTTCTTCCTCCGTCCTGCGTACCAGATCCTTCGTGTACAGATAACCGGATCCGTCTGGGAGATGGCACAGGAAACCTCCCCGCTCAATCATGATCTCGGAAGCGGGTTCTCCGGACTTCAGCGCCATGACGGTCTGCGCCAGGTGATCCAGTCCCGATTCCTTCGTATACTCGGGCAGCCGGTTGCTCGGGAATGTCTGGACGGAAGCCGTGAGCCCCGGGAGAAGAGAAGAAATCCTGGACTCGTTCCCCTGAAGATACAGTTCCGCCTGTTTCTCGTCGGCGAACGGAACGGAAAGAAGCACAGTGGAAGAACCGTCGGCACAGAGAGAAGGTGCAAAACCGAGCTCACCCAATTCAGCGGAGACTCTGGGATAATAATCCTCATAGCCGCCGATGTACAGAAAACTGTAGTTGTCCTGCTCCTCTTCCACGGGCCGGAAGCGGAGCATGAGACGGTTTTTCTCTGCTTTCAGCGAATAGTCCATCGTACGGGACAGATGGAGGATAAATAGAGATCCTTCCGCTTCATCGCTCCGTATGGAGAACATGCCCTGAAGATCCGTTCCCTGCGTATCCGGAAGATCCAGCAGATAGTCCCAGTACAGCACCCCGTTCAGCCGGAGGATGAAGCGGTCCGCTCCTTCGTACCAGTCCGTGCTGTATTCCGGGACGTCAGGCGTATCTGCCTCCGGGATGTCCATGAGGTCGCTCCCGTCAACGAACAGGATCTCGACGTCCGTTTCCCCTTCCGCAGTCCGGGAAACGTTCACCTTTCTCAGGTTCATGCCGGTCATAGGCGTACCGCCGGACAGTACGGTCTGCGCATCATAAAAGCCGTCCGAAGGCGTTGCCTGCGGATCGGGCTTGAGCACATCGGAAGCGGGATCTCTCCGCGTACAGGCGGACAGCAGGAAACAGATTCCCAGAAGAAGACAGATTATCCTTTTCATGACGGTCCTTTTTCAGTCAAAGTCATATCCGGAATGCCGGAAGAAAGGGGCCGGTGCGAGCCGGCCCTCCTGGTGTCACATTTTCACGAGTTCAGGTATCTCCGCGCCGTTCAGATCGACGCGCACCTTCTTCATGCGCTGATCTTCCAGCGGTCTGTCACGGAAGTCCACGCGCACGTCCCCGATAGCATCGCACACGGACTGGCTCTCAGCATCCATGAGCCTGCCGAATCCTGCATACTGACCGTCCAGGAACTTCGCATCCTCCAGGCAGATGAAGAACTGGGATCCGGCTGAATTCGGATTCTGGGCACGCGCCATGGAAAGGACGCCTTTCTCATGGGACAGCGTATTCGCAGCAAAGCCGTTCATCCGGAACTCACCCCGGATGGAATAACCGGGGCCGCCGGTGCCCGTTCCTTTCGGGTCGCCGCCCTGGATCACGAAACCGGATACGATGCGGTGAAAGATGAGGCCGTCAAAGAATCCGCTGTTGGCGAGCGAGATAAAATTGGCCACGGTGTTGGGCGCCATTTCAGGCAGAAGCTCCGCCTTCATGACAGCGCCGTTTTCCATTTCTATGGTTGCGATCGGGTTCATTTGTCATTCTCCTCCGTATGGTTCTTTGCATTTTCCTTCAGTTCATCTGCGAGATGCTTCATCCATGCCACCTTTTCCCTGTCCATGAATGAAAAATGGTCATCTCCATTCGCCATGCAGTCCCGGCATTCCCAGCCGCATTCCGGACATTTGCAGAGGGAATCCATCCCCCGTTGGATCTGGACCGTATAGGCACCGCAAAAAGGACATCCGCAGCGCATGGCTAATCCTCCTTCTTTTCCCTGATAGCGTTTCTGAGTTTCTCCATGATCTCAGGCGGAAGCACGTTTTCCAGCGTATGGGGCTTGACGGTCTCTTTTCTCGTCATATACTCCTGCTGACGCCGGACGGCTTCGCCGCAGCGCAGCCGCAGTTCTCTCGCAGACAGTCTGACCGCTCCGCTTCCCAGCACCATGGACTGCTCCGCAGCGTCGGATGTCGCGACCTGCACGGGATAGTTCCGGGTGTCCATGTTCTCCACGAGATGCTCGATATACGTGTCGGCTGTCATTCCTTTGGGCGTGAAGACCACGTCCACCCCTGATTCCTTTCGGACGGACGACGTCAGCCGCTCTGTCTGGTAGGCGTCGAAGACGACGATGATCTGAAGCCTGGACTCTCCGCTGTAATTCGCAAGAATATGCAGCAGCCGGTCTCTGGCGGCTTCCAGATCCAGTTCTTCCCCGAGCTTTCTCAGTTCGTCCCAGGCGTGGATGATATTATAGCCGTCGACGATCAGAAGGCCTTCAGACATTTTTGAAGCTGCGCTGGCGCAGCACTTCGTAGAGCAGAACACCGGCAGCCACGGAAGCGTTCAGTGAATCCAGATCCCCCACGAGCGGGATCGACACAGTGCCGTCGCAGGACTCTTTGACCAGTCTGCGCAAACCTTCTCCCTCGTTACCAATCACGAGCGCGACGGGAGAACCCGTGAAGTCCGTTTCATAGCAGTTGGGTCCTTCCATATCCGCTCCGAACACGCGGAAGCCTTTCTCCTGAAGCTGTCCGATCACGTGCGCGAGATTCGTCACGCGGCAGACGGGCAGGTGGTTGACGGCACCCGCGGAAGCCTTCGCCACGGTAGCCGTGAGCCCGCAGGAGCGGTGCTGGGGCACGATGACACAGGCTGCGCCGCTGCAGTAGGCTGAACGGATGATGGCACCGAGATTATGGGGATCCTGTATCTCATCCAGGATCATGACGACAGGAGCCGGATCCTCCAGAAGAGCCGCGTCGATCGTCTCTTCGAAAGGTGCATATTCCATGGCGGGCAGGAAAGCAATCAGTCCCTGATGCTTGCCGCGCAGAGAATACTTGTCAAGAACGGCTTTGGGCACTCGCTCGATCTTTGTCTGTCCTCTTCTGGCTACGGCCAGGATAGGTGCGATACCGCTTTCGTCCGTACCTTGGGCTACGAGGAGCCTGTCGAGTTTGCGGCCAGCTTTGAGCGCTTCCCAGACCGCGTTCTTGCCCTCCAGCGTATAGAGCCCTTCCTCCTGCCGCTGCTCGATCGCTGAGTTGTCCAGACGCATCGCAGCCGGCGTCTCTTCCGTCTCCTGAGCACGGTCCTGTCTGCGCACGGACTCTTCCTTACGGCGAGGCGGTCTGTCAGCGCGGTTGTCGAAACGGGGGCCTCTGCTCTGGAAAGGTTTCGGAGCTCCGTCTTTACCGTTCCTTGCGGCGCGGCGGGAAGCGCGGTTCCCGCTGTTCCCGTCCCTGTAGGGATCCCTGCGGCCTTCGGGTCCGGATCTCTGGCCGCCGCGTTCCTCGTAGGAAGAACGCTTCCTGTCACCGTTTCCGAAACCGTTTCTTGTAAAATCGCTTCTCTCATAGGAGGCCGAACGTCTGTCCTGACGATCCTGCCCCGATTTCTTGTAGTTATGATTGCTCTTCATGCTGCTCCTTCCGCCCGAGACCGGAATTTTCCGGCCTGTGCGCGGTCCTTTCTTTATTCGGCCGATTCATAGACCGACCTCATGATCTCCCAGGCTCTTTCGTGTCTTCCCGTCAGATACAGGACGCCCAGAAGGACTTCAAGTGCCGTAGCCATGTGGTATTCCGCAGGAGATGCGTTTTTGGGGTAAGCGTGCGGATGTGCGTTCCTGCCTTTTCTCACCCACTCTTTTTCATCTTCATGCAGGCTGTCCAGAACGGCTTCGAGGCCTCTGGCCTGGCCGGATGCCCGGACTTTGCCTACGGCTGCCTTCTGCAGTCTTCCGCTCGCCGCTTTGGATTCGCTCACGAGCCTGGTGCGTACATAGAGATCAAAATAAGTATCGCCCAGGTAGGCAAGGTTCAAAAGCGGGATCTGCTCGACCTCCCTGTCACTCAGGCAGGGATACGGAAACGCGTTCCTCATGTGTGATTCAGTCATTCAGTCCGCCTCCGTGACCCGGAGGTAGCGGTCATAGGCTTCGTCCCACGCTTCCGCGTCGCGGGGATCGTAAGTCTCCTGAGGGAAGCTCCCTGCGATCGCGGACCGGGCTTCCGTCAGATCCCCGAACTGTCCTACGGCGATCGCCTGGAGCACCGCATTCCCCAGAGCAGTCGCTTCGACGGGACCGGTCAGGACCGTCCTCCCGATCGCGTTGGCCGTGAACTGGTTCAGCAGTGAATCCTGGCTTCCCCCGCCTACGATGCGAAGGTGGCTGTGCCGGATCCCGCGGATGCGGTCCAGACGCTCGAGCGTCCAGCGGTAACGCATGGCCAGGCTCTCCTGGATGCACCGAGTGATCTGTCCGGGGGTCTCCGGTACTTTCTGGCCTGTCCTGGCGCAGTAGTCTCTGACCTTCTCAATCATCCTCCCCTTCAGCAGGAATTCGGGAGAATCGACCTGGATGAAGGACACGAGACCGTCTGCCTCAGCGGATTCTTTCGACAGATCGGCAAAGGAGAGATCCATTCCCTGGACATTCCACTGTTTTCTGCATTCCTGCAGGATCCAGAGTCCCATAATGTTCCTGAGGACCCTGTAACGGTATTCCACGCCGCCCTCGTTCGTGAAGTTTCCGGCAAGCATATCGGGTCCCGTATAGGGAACTTCGCTTTCAAATCCCATAAGCGACCATGTCCCGCTGGAAATATAGGCGTAATCGTGTCCCTTCTCGGGCATGGCGGCAACGGCACTCGCAGTATCGTGTCCCGCGATCATATACACGGGAATCGGCGGGACTTCCAGTTCGTCGCAGATATCGCGGCTCAGCTGTCCAAGATACTGAGGAGGCATCTCGGGCTTCTGGAACATCTTTCTCGGGAACCCGAAACGGCGGATGATCTCGTCGTCCCAGTCCCTCGTGCGTACGTCCATGAGCTGATAGGTGGAAGCGTTCGTATAATCCGTCTTTTTGACGCCCGTCAGCATATAGCCCAGGATATCCGGAAGCGTCAGGATACAGTCGGCGTTCTCAAGAATCCACGGACGGATCTTTCCCATGACATGAAGCTGGTTCAGCGTGTTGAAAGGCTGAAAGGCGATGCCGGTGTGCTCATAAATGGATTCCCTGTCCATGATGTCGAAGATTCCGTCCATGAGTTCCTGGTTTTTAGGATCTCTGCAGTTGTAGGGATTCCCGAGGAGCTCGCCCGCTTTGTCGAGAAGCCCGAAGTCGACGCCCCAGGTATCGATACCGATCCCGTCGGGGAGACATCCAGCATCCTTGGCTGCGAGCACGGCCTGTTTGACCTGTGAAAAGAGATAGAGGATATCCGTCTGGAGTCTTCCGTTCACGAGAGGGAGCTCATGCGTGAAACGGTAGACTTCCCTGAGTTCGATGGAATGACCTTCTATCTCCGCGATCATGCCGCGTCCGCTCGAGTTTCCGATATCGATTGCGAGATAACGCATGGTTCCTTCCTTTCTCACGAGGCGGATCTTCACTCAGACCCTGGGAAGCGGAAGATGGGGGCTGGCATTCGTGGACAGATTCCCTGTATGTCCTTCCATGAGTTCATAGAATCCGATCGATCCGATCATCGCTGCATTGTCCGTGCAGAGCGCGGGCGAAGGCACGGTGAAACGGACGGATCTTGCGGCAAACGCCTTGGCCAGTGTTTCTCTGAGAAGCGAATTGGCTGCGACGCCGCCTGCCAGGGCAAAGCGGGTATCCCCCGTTCTTTCCTGTGCCAGAAGCGACGCGTCCGTGAGCATAGACACGATCGTATACTGATAGGAAGCGGCAAGGTCGCAGCGGTTGTCAAGAAGCCACTGATCCCCGTATTTTCTTGCCTTCTGCATGAAATCCGTCTTGATTCCGGAAAAAGAGAAATCAAGAGGTGAATCCAATTTGGCTTTCGGAAAGGCAAAGGCTCCGGGATCGCCCTTTTTCGCAAGCGTATCCAGATGCTTTCCTCCCGGATACGGAAGTCCGAGTATCCTCGCTCCCTTGTCGAAAGCCTCCCCTGCCGCATCGTCCCGCGTCGAACCCAGTATCCTCACGCGTGTGTAGTCCTCGATCCGCGCAAGAAGGGTATGACCGCCCGAGACGACGAGACAGAGAAAAGGAGGTTCAAGGCCGGGGTCTTCGATATAGTTCGCGCTGATGTGTCCCATGATGTGATGCACGGGTACGAGAGGCAGTCCTCTCGCGAAGGCGAGTGCTTTGGCGAAGGACAGACCCGACAGAAGCGCGCCGACAAGGCCGGGGCCGTACGTCACAGCTATGGCATCCACGTCGTCCAGTTCCACCCCCGCTTCCCCGAGCACTTCGGCCGCCAGATGGGAAAGGGCTTCCACATGCTGACGGGAGGCGATCTCCGGGACCACACCGCCGAAACGGGCATGGACGAGCTGGCTCGACATGACGCAGGATACGACTTCCCGTCCGTTCCGGACGAGTGCCATAGACGTATCGTCACAGGATGACTCGACGGAAAGGATAAGGGCTTCCCCGCGTTCTCTCAGTCGCTCCGTGGCGGCGGCGGCAAGCGTTGCATAGCTCATGCCTTCTTTTTCCTGCTCCAGATGATCAGCGTGATGATGGCGATCACTGCGGGGATGAGAAGGATCATGCCGCCCCAGATGATGAGCGCCACGGCGATGCTGAAGAACGTGGCTTCCGGCAGCATCTGGATCAGGACTTCATAAGTCGGATCCAGCAGCCAGAGATCGTTGTGGAAGAGCACCTTGTGGAACATCGTCCAGAAGGAATTGAAATCCGTCACGACCATGACGCCGATCAGAGCCAGGAACACGGCAATGGCGATGAGTCCCGCCAGATAGCCCCAGCTGATGAAAGGCACGCTTTCTTTACGAAGGAGAAGGATCATGAGCACCATGGAAACGGCAGCCGCGATCACGCAGAAAGTCCTGAGCGTAAAGGACTTCATGAACAGATCCTTCACGTCCACCATGTGTTCGACTTCACGGTCATCGAATACGAGCCGGGTCTCGCCGTGGATGACGGCCGTAAGATTGAACTCCTCTTCCTTGTCGCAGAGATAGTCAAGCATGTGATCGGTGACCTTGCGGAGATTGTCGAAATCCATACCCGTCACTTCGTCGATCTTCTCTTTTTCGTAAGTCGCCATGAAGCGCTCCGTATCGAAGATCACGCCCTGAGCGGCGCAGAGAGTCAGAGCGATGACACAGGACAGTCCGAAGACCAGCGCCAGGATCGCACACAGAAACTTTTTCATTGCTTCTCTCCTTACTCTATTCTTTCGTGGGACTCTGGGATTTGACCAGGTATTCATGGATGAAGAGATCCAGGTCTCCATCCATCACCGCAGTGATGTTCCCCGTTTCGGCCCCGGTACGGTGGTCCTTGACCATCGTGTAAGGCTGGAACACATAGGAACGGATCTGGCTTCCCCATTCGATCTTTTTCAGTTCACCGTGGAGTTCGTTGAGTTTTTCCATCGTCTCGCGTTCCTTGAGTTCGGCGAGACGGGCCCTCAGCATCGACATGGCGACGGCGCGGTTCTGGATCTGGCTTCGTTCCGTCTGGCAGGACACGACGATGCCCGTGGGCAGATGCGTGATGCGGACGGCGGAGTCCGTCTTATTGATATGCTGGCCGCCGGCGCCCGTTGAGCGGTAGGTATCGACGCGCAGGTCGTCCGGATTGATCGTGATCTCGTTGTCCTCCTCGATCTCGGGCATGACTTCCAGAGAAGCGAATGAAGTGTGTCTGCGGGCGGAAGCGTCGAACGGCGAGATCCTGACGAGACGGTGCACGCCCTTCTCGCATTTCAGGAATCCGTAGGCGTTGGGACCGGACACCGAGAACGTCACGGATTTGATGCCCGCTTCATCCCCATCCAGGAAGTCCAGGAGCTTCACGTCGTAGCCTCTGCGTTCAGCCCAGCGTGTGTACATGCGGTACAGCATCTGGGTCCAGTCCTGCGCTTCGGTGCCGCCGGCACCGGCGTGGAGCGTCAGGATCGCATTGTTCCCGTCGTATTCGCCCCGGAGCAGCGTGGTCAGACGAAGCTCTTCGGCATCCTGTGCAAGTTTTTCCACGTCCTCCGTGATCTCCGCCGCCATCTCATCG
>JAEEGL013999869.1_pt1 | contig 49380 bp, 66 predicted proteins | sample 9134231 | NCBI WGS metagenome assembly JAEEGL01 (sample SAMN16246548, study PRJNA631951) | gut metagenome | biome: gut microbiome; feature: rumen; material: fiber-attached | host: Bos | place: Iran: Karaj | collected 2018-10 | reverse complement strand
TATCGTGAGCTTTATGCTGGAGAGCAAGAACTTGTTTCCAAACTCCAAGCTGACAAAGCAGGCTTGATGGCTACTATCTCTTTGCAGTCCAAAACGATAAGTAAGCTTCAAGCCACTTTGCAGCCTGTCTACGTGACTGATACCCTTTACGTCATTCGGGATACTATTTACTGCTTCTCCTATAGTGACAAATGGGTAGACTTTAGCGGCTGTGTGAAGGATAGTATCTTAGATGTCGATTTGACTACGAGAGACGAGCTCTTCATAGTTGAGAGCGCACAGCGAAAAAGATTCTTAGGCATACCGTTGCCGATAAGCTGGTTTGGCTATAAATCTCGTACCGTTGATGCGGTCAACTCGAATCCTAACGCAGTAATAACGAATATCAACTACAAAACAATAGAAAAATGAACAGCCCAGACTTGAAAAATACCGTAAAGGCCCAACCGAAAAAGACCGCTAAGGGTCTTGTAGCCTATTGCTTCGCTCAGCTTGGTAGGCCTTATTGGTATGGCACTTTTGGTCAAGTAGCTTCTAAGTGGCTGCTTGAAAATCGTCGCAAAACCTATCCGAAGTACTACACTGCCACGGACTTTGAAAGCCAGATAGGCCAAATCGTACAAGACTGCGTAGGCTTGATCAAAGGCTACTTTTGGAAAGATGGTCCTAATGCTACAAAGTACTTCTACCAGAGAGGCTTGCCCGATGTGTCCGCTGATGGCTTGTATTCTATCTGCACCCGTAAGAGCTCTAAGATGAGCACCATGCCGGATGAAGCTGGTATCGCAGTGTTCATGCAGGGGCATGTCGGTGTGTATGTCGGAGACGGCTGGGTCATAGAGGCTCGAGGTCATGCATACGGAGTGGTAAAAACCAGATTGTCTGAACGGCCTTGGAAGCGATGGGCTTACATTAAAGGATTAGACTACAGCAACAAGCCTGATGATGTAGCAGTTCCGTAAAGAAGCTGCTTCACTAACTGCGACAAGCTGCAACAGAGAAAAACCCTCCGTTGCGGCTTGTTTCGTTGATAATCAGCAAGTTGCAACAGACTACAAATGCAACAGAGCTAAAATTACCTTATAGGCGCATATATTAATAGGTGCACGCAGTCAGTATTTTATTAGGTCAGTTATAAGAAGTTTTGTCCGTTATCCGTTGATTGGTTGCAAACAGCTGTGTATCAAACATTTGGACCGCAACGAATCAACGGAACAGAGGCGAACAAAGCAAGCATTTCGTTTCATTGGTTTGATATTCAGCAATTTGCTTTGTTCAAACAAAATTCATCGGGTAGCCGATAGTCGGTAAAAGATTTGATTCTTAGGCACAAAGCCGATTAAAATAGGCATTTTTCATTTTGTCCGCTTCACCTAATTGCCTAATATACAAGCACTTATAGGCTATTATAAAAAAGTTTGAAATTTTTTGCAAAAAAGTATTGACTTTAAGAAAAAAGCCCTATCTTTGCATAAAGCAATGCGGGAACGACCTGCAAGACCTAATCTACAATAAAAACGAAATGGCTACTTTTGATATAAAGCGAATAATGCTTGACTACTCCGTCGACGAAAAGGAGCTGGCAAGTGTGCTGTATCCCGATAATAAATTTCCAGAAAGAGCTCTCGAACGTGCCTTAGATGGCCAGTCGAAAATAACTGTAGACCAAGTATCAGCTTTGTCCGCATATCTCGGAGTACCCGTGTATGCACTTTTTACCGATGATGGCTGGTACAACGTTCCAGATAGGCACTACTCAGTTTTACGCAAAGGCGATATTACTGCTATTATTAGGAGTGATACTATCACCGTCCGTGACAAGTTCACCGGTGTAGAACAATATATAGTGAGACCTGAATGCCTTACAGCTAAAGACATCATAGGCTTGCTTGATAAAGAGCTTGCAAAGGACTTACTTTGAATCTACTTTGAACCTACTTTGAGCATAGTATTAACTTAACACCAAACGAAATGGAAAAAGTTTTGACGGTAGAGGTAAACCTTAACCTCAGAGCAGATGAGAGTCTGCAAAAGATCGTGGCCTACATTTTCGGCCAGAAGTTATCTTCTCAGAACGAGCAGCTGCAACCAGTTGCGGCTCCTCAACCAACTGCAGCCCCGCAACCCGCTGTTGACGTTGATCCCGATCCGCAGCCCGATGAGGCCGAAGCAAAACCGAAAAGAACGAGAAGCAAGAAGGCTGATCCTAAGCCGCAACCTACTGAGCAACCGACCGAACAGTCCGTTGAGCAGCCCGTTGAGCAACCTACTGAGCAGCCCGCAAAGGAAGTATCTCTTGATGAGATCAAACAAGTGTTTTTTACGAAGCTGGCCGGCCACCGTGATGAGATTCGTGCCAAGATCAATGAGCTTGGAGCTCCGTCTCTCAGCCTCATCGCTCCCGAGAAGCGTTCAGAAATGCTTGAATTTTTGAAAGGGCTTGACTAATGGCTAACCACTCCAAACGTGCTCATGCCGTGCTTTCGGCTTCTGGCGCAAGCCGATGGATGAATTGTACTCCATCGGCTCAGCTTGAAGCCAAGTATGGAGTAAAGACCAACTCTGAGTATGCTGCGGAGGGTACTCTTGCCCATGAGTTAGCAGAATTGCTCCTTCAAAGTTTTTTGAAGAAGCAAAAGCCGTCTGCTCAGGCTATAGCTGCTATCGAAAACAATTCGCTCTACACACCGGATATGCCCGATTACGTAGCGCAGTACGTAGAGTATTGTCAAGGTGAATATACCGAGTTGCTTAATCACTACCCGCTTGACACGGACATGCGCATTGAAGCCAAGCTTGATCTATCTCGCTACGTTCCAGAATCCTTTGGTACGGCTGACTGCATTGTTGTAGGTGGCGATACGATGGAGATTATCGACTTAAAGTATGGCAAAGGCGTAGTGGTCTACGCTGACGACAACCCGCAGTTGAAGCTCTACGCTCTTGGTGCTTATGACCTACTCGGAATGGTCTACGACATTCAGACCGTAAAGCTTACCATCGTTCAGCCACGTCTGGACAATATTTCAAGCTGGGAGATACCGCTTGACGATTTGCTTGATTGGGCTGAGAATGAGCTACGGGAGAAGGCGTATATGGCTCATAAGGGCGAAGGAGAGCCTACCATCGGTGCATGGTGCAAGTTCTGTTCTGTGAAGGCTCGTTGCACCGCATTGTATCAAGAATCATTGGACGTTGCGGAGAACGACTTCGGAGACGATCCTCGCGTTATGACCGATGAGCAAGTGTCCGACATTCTCTCTCGGTCTGACACTATTCTTGATTTTCTGAGTGCAGTCAAGGACTACGCCTTGGCGCAAGCCCTTGAAGGCAAAAGTTGGCCTGATTTCAAACTGGTAGAGGGCCGCTCTGTGCGTAAATTCGGAGCTGATGATTCTGTCATAGCTGCTGTTCTCGAAGAGAGCTTCCCAGATGTGCCACGTGAAGAGTTCTACACCTCTAAGATTAAGGGCATAACCGATTTGGAGAAGCTACTTGGCAAAAAGAAATTCTCTGAAATGCTTGGAGATTACATAGTTAAGCCAGAGGGTAAACCTACTTTGGTTAGCGCGTTGGATAAACGACCCGCGATTAATCCCTTAGAACAGGCAAGGCTTGATTTTCAAGAAGTTACGACCAATTAGCGAAATTTTCGCAAAAAATTATCAACAAAATGCTTGACACGGGAATTATTCCGTATATTTGCATAAAACGTAAACACCAAATCTACTAACCATTAAATTCTACGACTATGGATAACAGCAATCCTACCAAAATCGTCACTGGGCTTGTTAGATTCAGCTACTGTGACGTGTTCCAACCCCGTACCATTAACGAGGGTGAGGAGCCTAAGTATTCAATCTGTATTCTTATCGACAAGAACGATAAGGCTACTATCGACAAGGTTAAGGCCGCAGTTAACGCTGCTATCGGCAATGGCCAGTCCGTGCTTGCGGGTAAGAATGGCCAAGTCAACAAGGCTACCCTTAAGATGCCTCTGCGCGATGGCGACACTGATCGTCCAGATGATCCGGCCTTCGAGGGGATGTATTTCCTCAATGCCTCTACCAAGCGTAAGCCCGCTGTGGTAGACATTGACCGCAACCCGATCATTGATTCTGATGAGTTCTACTCGGGCTGCTTCGGACGTGCCAGCTTGGGCTTCTACGCCTACAACTTCCAAGGCACTAAGGGTATCGCCGTCGGTCTGAACGCTCTGCAAAAGATTCGTGACGGAGAGCCTCTTGGCGGTACTGTTTCTGTTGAAGAGGCCTTCGGCGGAGACAATGAATGGAAGGATGATCCTTTGCTCTAAGGTTTTCCACGACCTGCCTACCGGCACTCAGTCTATATGGCTGAGTGCCATCTTATGGAGCTCTTGGAGGCCAAGCGGTCTTTCTGGATTTTTCCGCAAGGCAGGGGTTCGAGTCCCTCAGCTCCACCGTTCCTCGACTGGCATACCTACCAGTACCAGTCCCGCAAAGGATTCTTTTTCATTTCTACTAACCTTTTAAACAGACCGCTATATAAGGAGATAGCGTTGGGTGAAAGACCCACGTTTTCAGTTAGTATGTCTCGTTTAGAAGAACCTTGTAAGCACCTACCGCCGTGAGGTATGGAGGTGCATCTGGAGAGGTAAGGTTACGATAATCGTTTTTCTTTGGCTTGTTTTTAGCGTTTTCAAGCCAGCAAGGTGGATTAGGTGAAACACATTCAGAATACGGTTATCGAGGAGTTCGATTCTCTTTCTCTCCGCCAATCAGCTAAGTATGGATTTATACATTGACATAGAAACCTACTCATCAGTAGACATCAAGGCTTGCGGTGCTTATAAATATATAGAATCGCCTGACTTTGAAATACTTTTGGTAGGCTACGCAATCAACGATCAGCCAGTTAGAACGATTGATCTATTTGGTGAAGCCCCAAACAACATGTCGCAGCTTGAGGATTTAAGGCTTCTTGATCCTACGTTTGTGGAACTGCTATTAGACCCGACCGTCAGAAAGCATGCCCACAATGCAGTATTTGAGAGGCTATGCTTTAGGCGTGTCGGGTTGGACGTTCCAGCAGACCAATGGTATTGCACTTCCGTTAAGGCTGGGTATTGCGGTCTGCCGTTATCGTTGGATGCGGTTTCAAAAGTGCTTGATTTGACTGACAAAAAACTGGCGTCAGGCAAGTTGCTCATCAAGTATTTTAGCTGCCCGTGCAAGCCGACAGCGGCCAATGGATTCCGTACGAGAAACTATCCCGAACACGCTCCAGACAAATGGGCGAAATACATTGAATATAACGTCTACGATGTGTTGGCCGAGCGAGAGATTGACCAACGCCTAAAAAGATACGAAATAACGGCTACCGAGCGTCAAAACTACGTACTCGACCAACGCATCAACGACAACGGTGTTTTGATTGATAAGGAGCTTGCTACTTCGGCGGTTAGAGTGTGGAACGAGCATACTGAGCGACTTATTAGAAGAGCCTGCGAGCTGACAGGTCTAAGCAACCCAAACTCTGTACCACAGTTAAAGGCTTGGATAAAGAAACGGACTGGAGAGGATATAGACAGTCTTTCCAAAGACGCTGTAGGCGACTTGAACAAAAAGTTTGTTGACTATCCAGATGTTCTTGAAATGTTAGCCATCCGTGCGGAGGTGTCTAAGACTTCCGTAATGAAATATCCAGCAATGCTTGACTGCGTTATGGCCGATGGTCGCGCCCGTGGTCTGTTTCAGTTCTACGGAGCTAATAGAACAGGCCGCTGGGCCGGTAGGCTTATTCAGTTGCAGAACTTGTCAAAGAATCATACTGATAAGCTTGACGACGTAAGAAACGACATCAAGACTTGTCAAACTGAGGACTTGGAGCTGTACTACGGCGATGTGTCCGATATACTCTCCCAACTTGTAAGAACCGCTTTGATAGCCCCGCAAGGCTATACACTCTCCGTGGCCGACTTCTCAGCCATTGAGGCCAGAGTAATATCATGGTTGGCTACGGAGGGATGGCGGTTAGAGGTATTCCACGGTGACGGCAAGATTTACGAGGCTACTGGTTCTCGTATGTTCGGTGTGCCGGTATCGGCTATTACTAAAGGCTCAGAGCTGCGTAACAAGAGTAAGATTTCAGAACTTGCGCTTGGTTACGGTGGTAGTGTCGGTGCTTTAGAGCGCATGGGCGGCGCAAAAATGGGCTTGTCGCCTGATGAAATGCGTAGCCTGACCCAACGTTGGCGTGACGCTAACCCCTGCATTGTCCGCATGTGGGCTGACTTTGAGAACGCTGCGTTTTGGGCTGTGTCGCATAACGAACGAGTAGATATGCCAGAGTATCGTGGTGTGTCGTTTGACTGCGACGAAGAGTATATGATGATCGGACTGCCAAGCGGTAGAAAGCTATTCTACCGACACCCGAGCATATCTGCTAAGTTTGTCGGCAGAAAGCAAGTCCGCTCTTTGCTCTACGAAGGCGTAAACCAAGAAACGAAGCAATGGCAGCAAGTAGATACCTACGGCGGTAAGCTAACAGAGAATATCGTTCAAGCCATTGCCCGTGACTTGTTAGCCCACGCCATGCAGACGCTTGACAAAGCGGGCTACAAGATTACGATGCACATTCATGATGAGGTTATAGCCGAAGTGCCGAAGGACGGTAAGGAGCAACAATACTACGAGCGTATGGCTAAGCTAATGGCCGTTGCGCCTGATTGGGCTAAGGACTTGCCACTACGGGCTGATGGTTACTTGACCGATTTCTATATGAAGGACTGATTATGAACGGCAGGATACCAATATTGCGGCTGAATATGAAAGGCAACAAACATGTTGTAGAATGCCTTGATAGGCCATACGATTTTTGGTATGTAGTCAAATCATTTGGTGAAACGAATGACGACTTTAGACAAGCCATACTTTGGCTACAAAGTGAAATTGATAAAAACGCTATTATATGACAGTCAATAATGATTTTCAGTTGAATATCGCTGTTGGGGCTGGGGCGCAATCCGCTCAATGGCGTAATACTCGAATAAAATGGAGTGAGCTTCTGGAGAAGCTATCTCATCCGATAGTTACCAAAGAGACCTACGATGCTTTTATGCGTATGAGCCGAGAGGATCAGCAGCGAGTTAAAGACGTAGGCGCCTTCGTTGGCGGCTATCTATCCGGCAATAAGCGTTCAAAGGGCAATCTGCTGTATCGGCAGATTGTTGCTTTGGATGCGGACTTTTCGCACAAAGATATGTGGTGGGATTTCACTAATCTCTACACTTGTGCGGCCTGTCTGCACTCCACACACAAATCCAACCCAGACAAGCCCCGCCACCGCCTTATTATTCCACTTGATAGAGAGGTTTCTGCCGATGAGTTTCAAGCTGTAGCAAGGCGTATCGCTGCTGATTTAGGTATGCAGCACTTCGACAAGACGACCTTCCAAGCAAATCGTTGTATGTTCTGGCCAAGCGTATCATCTGACGCGACCTACGAATTTGAGTACCAAGACGCAGAGCCGCTTTGTGTTGACGATGTTTTGGCCCGTTATAAGAATTGGTCTGACGCTACGGAGTGGGCTGTCACCTATGACGAGAGCGATGAGGTTATCTTGAAGGAAGCAAAGAAGCAAGAGAATCCGCTCCAGAAGAGAGGCCTTATCGGTGCTTTTTGTCGTACCTACTCGATTCAGGAAGCTATCGAAAAATATCTTTGGGACGTTTACATTCCGACTGACGTAGAGAATCGGTACACTTACGCGCAAGGCAGCACTTCAAGCGGCCTTATCATCTACGAAGATATGTTCGCCTATTCTCACCACGGCACAGACCCCGCAAGCGGCAAGCTGCTGAACGCTTTCGATTTGGTCAGGCTGCATAAGTTTGGCCATCTTGATAACGGTAGGGAGAAGGATACAACAAAATCCAAGAGCTTTGTAGCTATGGAAGAGTTGGTGGCCAACGATGAGGCTACTCGCAGAACGATAGCTACTGAACGCTTCGAGGAAGCTAAGGCTGACTTTGCAGAGGCCTATCCGGATGCGGTGGCTAACGAGCAAGCCGATGACAGCTGGACTGAAACGTTGAAAGTTAACTTGAAGGGGGAGTACGAATGCACTTCGCAAAACCTCAATATCATACTCCGAAACGATCCGAACATTAAAGACGCTTTCGCTCTTAACGATTTCGACTACAAGAAGTATGTAGTTCGCAGTTTGCCTTGGCGTGAGGTTACTTTCAGAGAGCCTTTGCGCGATGTAGACTACTCGGGTATTCACAACTACATTGAATGTGTCTACGGCATACATAACGGGATGAAAGTTGATGACGCGGTGGCCGTTGAGTTTGAGCGTCACCATTTCCACCCAGTAAGAGAGTACATAACTGCTCAACAATGGGACGGCATTCAGCGTGTAGAAACTTTGCTGATTGACTTCTTAGGTGCGGATGATACGCCCTACACTCGCAAGGTTACTCGCATGACGTTGGCCGCCGCTGTGGCCAGAGTGTTTGAACCAGCTATTAAGTTTGATACGGTGCTTATCCTTGTCGGAGAGCAAGGCACTTTCAAATCGACTATCGCTAAGAGGCTTGGCGGCAAGTGGTTTTCCGATACGTTCACTACGGTTAGCGGCAAAGAGGCCTTTGAGCAACTGCAGGGCGCGTGGATCATGGAGATAGCCGAATTGTCGGGCTTGAAAAAAGCTGAGATCGAAACTATCAAGCACTTCATATCGAAGAGCGAGGACACGTTTAGGCCAGCTTACGGCAGGGTTATTGAAACCTACAAGCGTCAATGCATTTTTATCGGTACGACCAATAGCAAGGACTTTTTGCGCGACCCTACGGGCAATCGTCGTTTCCTTCCCGTTGACGTACATCTTGAAAGAGCTGTTCGCAGTGTGCCGGATGAGCTGACCGAGGATGAGGTAGCACAAATCTGGGCTGAGGCCTACCAATTATATATCGCGGGTGAGCCGCTTTACCTTGACGCGGCTACAGCGGCAACGGCCAGAACTGAGCAAGAGCTCCACTCCGATATGGACGAGAGGGCCGGTATCATCGAAACCTATCTTGACAGGCTGCTCCCCGATGATTGGGATACGCTTTCTACTGATGAGCGTAGAATATGGTTGAGCAATCCTTTGGCTAAGCGTGGAGAGGTGCTACGCGATAAGGTCTGTGTTGCGGAGATTTGGTGTGAGGCCCTTGGCCGCGATAAGTCGGATTTGACGCAGCGCAATGCCCGTGAGGTCAACGATCTCATGAGGTGCTTAAAGAACTGGAGTTATTGTCCTACGCCAACCGCCTTTGCGGTGTATGGCAGACAGAGATACTACAAAAGAAAGGAGAGTATGTTATGACTAAGAATGAAATGTTCGATGTAGTTAGGGATGCTGAGATAGAGGCCTTCAATGCTTGGCAGAAACAAGAAGCATCATCTGATCACTTAGACAACTACCATACCGCCTTTCTTGTGCTACATTTTCTATCAAACGCTCTACATAGAGCAATTAAAAGATAAGGAGAATATACTATGAGTGCTGTTTATGAATCAAGGGACGAGCAACGCCAGAAAGCTGCTGACGAAGTGTGGATGCCTAAATCTGCTCATAATAAGATTTGGCAGGATGGTGCTAAATGGGCTGATGAAAACCCGATGGTTACTGCAGAGCTTCTCTGGAGTTGCGTTAATCTATTACGACTTGGAGGCGCAGATATAAGCACTACAGATGTCGAATACACAATTAAAAAATTCGGTATAAAATGATTAAGAACACAGATTGCAAAAGTGAAGCGATGGCTACTGCTTTACTTGCTAAGTATGTAGAGATTTACTCTCAAAAGGTAGCCTTAGATGCTCAGTTAAGCGAACTCAGGGAGAAAGCTGTAAGAGATCTTTGCATTTATGAAGTTGGTACGGAGTTTATAGATGGTAAAGGAACTCGTTTTGTTTTGACAAAAATTGAAGCTTCAGCCAGCTGTATGAGTGGTATCTTTTCGCAGCCTTGCCTTAGCTTTAACTATACCTTTCGCAAAGTTAGAAAAGACGGAGGTCTATCGCTTAACAACTCTTATGTTGATTTAGCTACAGCCACTCCTACTGGCAAAATTTGGGATTTTAAAACTAATGTCTAACCCTCAATCATCGGAGAAATACATTGAAAGAAGCCTTGTAGAAGCCGCAAAAAGCCGTAATGGCCTTTGCATAAAGCTACAAGCCGATTTCTTTCGTGGGCTGCCTGACCGCTTGTGCCTTGCACAAGGTGGTAAAGTAGCCTTCGTGGAGGTCAAGTCTACAGGCAAGAAGCCTCGTCCAGACCAGCTAATCGTCCATGAAAAGTTGCGCTCCTTGGGCTTTGATGTGAGAGTTATAGACAATATGCAAACCGCGAACGAATTTATAGCCGAGCTTTGGCCGATTTCGCGTCCGTGACGGGGTTTTTATAATAAAGTGGTATGCTAATACAATTAGAAGCAATAAACGCTAAAATCAAGGCTTTGGAAGGGGCTGTTATGGCCTTGCAAAAAGAGAATTATAGCCTAAAAGCCAAAGTGTTTGATCTGGAGGAACAAATCTACTTAACGAATTATAAACCTAAACAAAGCAACAATGAACACATGTAGAACACAAAGACAAATCGACGATTTACTGAATCGTTGTTTAGAATCGGAAGAAACTGGAGAAAGTGCCTACCCTGGCATGAGCTACGAGCAGGGTATCAAAGCTGCTATTGAATGGCTCGACGGTGGAGACTATCCCTTCGATTAAATCTTAGCAGAAATGAAACACGAAGAGAAACGCGCCTTTCTAATAAACGAACACAGAGAGGAATGGCTTAAAACGAGAAAAGAAGTGTTCGATGAGCTCTCCAGCAAACAATCAATGTTTTGCTGCTGTGGAAAATTAGCTACTGGCCTCCATGAGGATCACTGTAGTAAATTTAGACACAAAGTTGATGCAGAAACAATTGAAAGGTTAAAACACTTACTACCATGACCGAAGCAGAAAAAACTGTATTTAATAAGGCACTCGTTGAATACGGCATATCATCGCAAAAAATGATGGCGATTGAAGAGTGCGCAGAATTGACCAATGCACTGGCCAAGCTTGCTCGTGGCAGGGTTAGTCAGGCTGACATCATCACCGAATTGGCCGACGTGTCAATTATGGTAGACCAACTTGCCTTGTTCTTTGGCGAGAAGGCTTTTGCTGAGGAACGTAATCGAAAAGTACGTAGGCTTGAAGAGAGGTTAAGGGCTTGCAAAGTTTACGATCAAAGAGAAATGAACAATGGACTATAAGGACAAATATCCAGAGCATAACGGCTGCTTGTTTTTAGTAGTCGGAATTGGTATACTCGCTGTGCTTTGTGCTATCGGAGGAATTTTATACCTATTCACCTAATGGCAGAGAAAAAAGTATATCGGCTCATGTGTGATTTGTTCACCGGCCTCTGGTACGTACAAAGAGGTTGGAGAAGGATAGACGGCACTACGCATGAGTGGGAAACGATAATATCTACTGGAAAAAAGCACGAAGAGGGCTATAATGCGGCAAAGAAATGGATTAAAAGCAATGAGTAACACAATATCACTACGTACGCTTGACAGAAAGGATTGGGAGACCCCCCCCGAGTTCTTCCAAGAGCTTAATGACATCTACCAATTCACTCTTGACCCTTGCGCTACTAAGGAAACGGCTAAATGCTCAAAATACTACACCGAAAAAGATAATGGATTAGAGAAAGACTGGGGAGGCGAACGTGTGTATTGCAATCCACCCTACGGCAAGGAGATTCCGCTATGGGTGAAAAAAGCAAGTAAAGAGGCAAGCAAACCGAATACGCTGGTCGTAATGCTACTACCCGCCAGAACAGATACGACGTGGTTTCACGACTATATCTACAACAAAGCGGTGGTTTATTTTGTACGCGGTCGTCTTCGGTTCGTCGGAGCTGAACACCCAGCTCCCTTCCCCTCTATGATTGTTGTATTTGAATAACACTATGGATAGAAAAGATTTACACGGCTACCAAGAACGAGTTGTTACCCACATTATTGAGCACCCCTATTGCGGAGTGTTTCTTGATATGGGCCTCGGTAAGACCGTATCTACGCTTACGGCACTCGATGAGCTAATTTACGACAGGCTGGAGTCAGAGAAGGTGTTAGTTATAGCACCAAAGCGTGTTGCCGATACAGTCTGGGCTGAGGAATGCGAGAAGTGGTCGCATTTGCGCCATTTGAAATGCTCAAAGATAAAGGGCGACGCCCGCCAAAGATCGATTGCGGCCTACGCTAACGCTGACATCTACATCATATCAAGGGATAACGTGGTCTGGTTAGCTGAGCTTTTTTGCAATGAACTGCCCTACGACACGTTAGTAATTGATGAGCTCTCGTCCTTCAAGAATCATAAATCAAAGCGCTTTCAAGCTTTGCGCAGGTGCAGGCCTTTCCTCAAAAGAGTTATCGGCTTGACGGGTACGCCTACACCGAATAGCCTTATCGAGCTGTGGCCGCAGATATATCTGCTTGATATGGGCAAAAGACTTGGTAGAACTGTTACAAGTTACAGGAATAGTTACTTTTTGCCAGATAAGCATAATGGCAGAATAGTCTACACGTATAAAGCAAGGAATTTTGCAGACGGAGAGATTAAAAGCCTCATAAGTGACATCTGCATTAGTATGACCGCAAAAGACTACTTAACGCTACCAGAACTCATAAGCAACGTAGTCGAAGTAAAATTTAGCGACAGCCTTTATCAAAGCTACAAAGACTTTAAGCGAAAAAAACTACTTGAATTGCGTGACACGAATGAGCAGCTTTTTGTTCCTACAGCCGTTTCACTCGTTAACAAACTGCTACAATACGCAAACGGAGCGATCTATGATGATGATAAGAAATGCCACTACCTTCACGAATTGAAGCTTGACGCTTTGGATGAAATACTGGATACCTCAAACGGCAAGCCAGTATTGGTAGCGTGGACGTACCGATCCGATAGGGAGAGGATATTAAAGCGTTTTGCCGCCTACAACCCGAGAGACTTGCAAACTTCCCAAGACATAGATGATTGGAATGCCGGTAGAATAAGCCTCATGCTTGCACACCCCGCTTCTGCTGGCCACGGATTGAATCTACAAGCTGGCGGTAACATAATTGTGTGGTACGGATTGACGTATAGCTTAGAGCAATATCTACAATTTAACGCACGATTACATCGACAAGGCCAGACCGAGGCGGTAGTGGTACACCATATCGTTGCTAAAGGCACAATAGATGACGAGGTGATGGAAGCTTTAAAGAGAAAAGCGGACGTGCAGAACGGATTGATGGAATCGCTAAAAGTAGAAATGAAAAATTTTCCGAAAAATGCTTGACAAACCAAAATATTAACTATCTTTGCAAAAATAACATCATTAACTATGCCGAAACAAAAAGACTACCAGCAAATGACCGTTGAGGAGTTTCTCCAAACGGAGCTTTTCAAGCAGCACCTTGAAGACGTTCTCAATAATCTGTTGCATGGGTACAACGAGATTACTGCAGACGCGAAGCAGAAAGGCAAAGAGCTGAAAAAAGCTCCTCTGATAAATCTTGTGCAAGAAGGATTGCTTGATGACACGGATAAATTTATTAAGGAATACTACTCAGTTCTCGGTAGGATTTCTACGAGATCGCACGGCCAGAGAATTACCATAAAAGAAATAGGCGATGAGGCTCTTCATGAAGCCATCGCTTCACTACAAAACAGAAAAAATGGCAAAAAATCGTAAATGTTACATCAGCCTACCAATATCCGGCCATGACCCTGCGGAACGTAGGCGGCTTGCCGAGAAAGTAAAGTCGTTCTTGATAGCTGCAGGCTTAGAGCCGATTAGCCCTTTGGATAAAGGACTGCCCGACGAGGAGCCCTATGCTGAACACATGAGAGCCGATTTGAAGCTGCTGTTAGACTGTAGCTCAATCTGCTTGGTGAAAGGTTGGGAGAAGTCAAGAGGCTGCAATGTAGAAAACATCGTGGCGCAAACACTTAATCTACAAACACTTTATTATAATTTCGACCTATGACATTACAAGATGCTATTAAAGGAATGATGAGCTTCTACAGAGCGGTTGAAGCGGTCTACGCCGATTTGCCCGAAGAAATAGAAGTTACCAACAAAGTAAAAGAGCAATTTGACGATTGCTTGGTTGTAGCCAGCGACGCTATGGACGAGCTGGAGAAAATGCAAGACGTAGGCGTTGATTGCGAGCATTGTAGATACAACGGCTCGGATTGTAACGCTTGCAAAGAATGTATGTTTTACTGGTTAGCTCCTTCTGACCAAAAGAAACCTTTGAACTATGAGCCAATCTAAGCGAAAAAAACTACACTGGTGGCCGTATCGCATCTACGATACGATGCTACCCGCCATGATGGTGGAGTACGGTTGCACGACTGAGGACGATCTCCGAAAAAAATTCTGGGATGCGAATTGTAGAAAACTTGTAGTGATAGACACGCACAAAAAAGCGGAGCGTATCGCTTTTTGGATGGGGATCTTATACTACACGCTTTTCGCTCTCTACTCACCCATCTACCTTGTCGTAATAATCGCAAAAATCGTTACCTATATCTGGCTGGCGTTTCTTGCGTTACTGAGCTGGGATTTAGGTAGGTTCAAACGAATACTGCATACTCTTACGCATACCAACCCCTTCTCGCATGGATATTGAGGATGCCATACAAGAATCAGAAGACTACTGTTTGGACGAAGATCTTTTTGGGCCAGATAGGAGAATCATAAATGAAGTATCCAAGCAGGATATAGAGCATGAAGCTCTCGATGATCTGGCTTACAGCCAAACCCTTCTGCCGCTTGAAAAGTCAATATCCGATGAGCATATAGGCCAAATAGTCAAAATGGTTACTGCTGAAATGACGGGTCAAATGAAACGGATGGAACGGATGGCCAACAAAGAAGCAAAGAAGCTGCTAACTCCGTTCGTGCCTTTCCAGTTGAGGCTTATGTATCAGCTCTATAGGCAAGCATTCAAAAAGAGGCCAAGCTTCATCTACCATTGCTCTGACACTCGAAACAGCTATCAAATGTGGCTATCCCCCGATTTGCCGATATATACTGCAGAAGGTGAAGATGAGCGTATGATACTCGAATACCCAGAGGCGAAGAGAGCTTTGCTTGAAAGCTACATAGTACGCTACCGAAAAATAGAGAAGCAAAGGATACAAGCGGAGTTTTCTATAGCTAACAGCTTGCGCCAAGCCAATCTAAACAAAATGACCTACAGATACTTATACGAAAAACGCCCGCTGTGGTTTAAAGCTTTATACGATAAAACTCTACAAGACGCAAAAGATTTAATATGAAAAAGTTACTATTACTTACCTCGAAGATCGAGGGTGCAATGCTACCAGAGGTAAAGCAAGCTCTGGAAGATCGGGGATTTTTCGTTAAAGAAGTTATCTCCGACAAAAAAATGCTCACGCAGGTAGAAGCGGAGACGCTTAGGCGTGTGGTCAACTCAGAAGTGGTACTGCTATCCGATATGGATTCAGACTGCGTAACCCTATTTAAGAGTTGTTCGTGGCCGACGGGCGTAGTGTTCTCAGCGTCTGAACACGATACAGAAAAAATCAGAGAGGCCTACTCAAAGGGTGCCGATATGTGTCTGCCTGAACGTTTAGACCCAGACCTATTGCCTTGGCAGCTTGACGCTGTGTTTAGGCACTACCCCGAAAAATATAGCATGGAGCATACCAAAATAGGAGAGTTTGACTACAATCCGTCAGACGGCGTTCTGTCGCACCCTGACGTTACTTTCAAGCTTACCCCGAAGCAGCGTATGATCTTTGAGTATCTCGCCTATAGGCGCAATAAGAAAGTGCTCAAAAACGATTTGCTACTTGCTGTGTACGGAGAGACGAGTGAATTTGCTAAACGTAGTATGGACGTTTACCTATCTCAGCTTCGCAGAATGCTTAGCTACGACCAGAACATAGCTATTCGTACCCTTTATGTAGGAACGATGTCGTTAATAGTTCGCGGAGAGGCTGGATATAAAGGCGTTTCATCGTATGTAAAATAAGGGAGATAAAATCATGGCAAAAAGAGAAAAGTACGAAGACGATATGCACAACGCCAGCGTCCAAAGGTTAGTTGAAATTCTGCGCTATGAAATAATAGCTAAAGATTGTATGCTAACTGAATTTGAACGAGCTGCTATAAATGAGGCGGCTAATAGGCTGGAAGCGAGAGAATCCGTTTCCTACATTCCGTTTAACCACGAACAATTTGAATAAAATGACCAACAGAGCCTTAAATGAAGCCCTATACTACCGTCAAGAACCAGACGATGAGTATTACACCCAGTATGAGGATATTGCCGCCGAAATGAAGCACTACAGCGATTTTCTGAAGGGTAAAAAGGTACTATGCCCCTGCGACGATGTGAACATGAGCGAGTTTCCCCGATATTTCTACGAAAAATATCATTCTTTAGGTCTGGCGGGGTTGCGGTGTGTAGGCTATTCAAAAGATTCTCAGGTTTGTGACCTGTACGAGTATGACGGCACTACGCAAAAATTCGGCATTGGCCCTTGGAACGGAGATTATAGAGCGAGAGAGGCGCAAGACCTGTTTGCTTGGTGTGACGTGGTGATCACCAACCCACCTTTCTCCCAGCTTCGCCCGATGATCGAAATGATGTTTGAATATGGAAAGTATTTCATCATCATAGGCAACTCCAACACGTTACACACCAATCTAATGTTTGAGCTTGCCCGAAAAAAGCTGTTACAAGCTGGCCACACGCAGCCCAAAGTATTTGACACGCCTACTGGCAAAAAGAAGCTTGGCTTTTGTTGCTGGCTGACCAACACGGGGTTGGGAGTTGGCGAAAAGTGGAGAGAACTGACCGCTGATTATGACGAAAAAAACTGCATACCGATTGACGACAACCCTGCCATTATTAGAGTGCATAGGTTGAAGCATATACCCAGAAACTACTCTGGCTTGATGGTAGTACCCTACACCTTATTGCTTGGTGACTACGGACAGTTTGAGCTAATGGGCTTGCTGAGGCCTCACATAGATGGCAAGGAGCATTTTACTGGAATTGTTTGTAGATTCAAAAAAGAGTATCTTGATCTGCTATGAAGCTTCCCAAATGGATACGTGCCGAAAAAAGTAGTGCTCTCCGAAAAATATTAGTGGTTTCGGTAGACGAAAAGTTGAAGGACGCCGCCAGACAAGTTCTTTTCAGTCGTGGAGAAAGCACCGTTATATCGGAGGAAGAAGCTGCTAAGGAAGAGGAGAGTGTAGCTCTGAGGCTATGCAAAGAACAAGTGAATCTGTTAAAGGAGCTACGCTTTCGTAGATGTAAGCTTGTAACCGCAAATGGCTACGAAAAAAATGGCACTATCATAACTATAAGGCCTGTCTACGATCTCGAAAAAAACTACGCGCATATTCGCACGGATGATGGAGATACCTACATCAGGTCTATCGGATCACTCGACCTGCTCATCCTTGATGAGGTAGACGAAAAAAAGCTTGCCCTTATAAAGAAAGGCGATATAACTCTGCAGGACGAGATTCAGAAAGCAGCGTCTAAGCAGAGCAAAGCGATGAGGGAAGCTCATGAAGGGCTCGAAAAAGTAGGTATGCTTATACAGCTCAAAGATGAGAATGGGCTTGAAGTTTTTGGCAGGGTAGTAGGAATTGGCGTATCGAGGAAGGGTGCTTATTTCCGCATTTACTACAACAGCCCTACCGATGGTAGACGCCTTCTTCGCAAAGCTGTTACAAAGTCACTTAACACCTACGAGTTTTTTGCAGACAACGAAACTGAAAAGCGTAACGAAGAGGCAGTTAGAAAATGGCAGAGTATCTTTGAGCAGTACGAAGGAGAAGATTGTGAGTTTTGAGTAACTTATTGAAAATCAGCTATTTATGAATTGTCAAGGCTTTGAGCAAAAATTTTGCAATTTATAAATAGCTGATTTTTAGCATTTTATAGGCTGTTATGTAAAATAATTGGAAAAAAGCTTGCACACCTTTATTTATTAGGCTATATTTGCATAAACCTAATCACAAAACGCTACGACAATGAAAATCAATGTAAACGTAAAGGTAAAGACGCTACGAGCCTATAAGCTGGTGGCCGATAGAGCAAGAAGCTCTAAAAAGGAGTTACCGCATGTAAAGGACTCCAAAGACATCTATGAGCTGCTGACATCAAGTATTTACGACCCAAATGAGGTAGACGTTACCGAATCATTCTACGCAATATTTCTCGACTCCAGCAATGGTGTCAAGGGATATATTAAGGTATCGAGCGGGGGCTTGACAAACGTTATCGCAGACCCAAGAATCATTTTCTGCTCAGCTTTGAAGTGCTTAGCTTCTGGAATTATAGTGAGCCACAATCACCCAAGCGGAGCTCCAAAACCGAGTAAAGATGACATGGTGCTGACACAAAAGCTTTCAGCTGGAGCAAAGCTGCTTGACCTTTGTTTGTTGGACCACATAATAGTTGGATCGAATAGATACTACTCGTTTCGCGATCATGGAGAATTAACCTATTAACTAACCTTATAAAACGCTACAATTATGGGAGAATATGCAAAAAGACTCCGCGATGGAGCAGAAATCAAAATCGGTACTTGCAGCAGTATGTATTATTGCCGCTACGAACAAATCAACGACATTATCTACAACTATCCTATCAACAATCTGCTTTGGCGCATTCCGGCCATTGAGGAAGATGGTATTGAGGTAGGTAACTTTAAGTTTGGAGGCCTCTACGAAGATGACGGCTTTCCGCTTTATAGCGTAAGGCTGTGGAACATTCCAGAGGATAGCGAACTTATGGGAATGGCAGATGACACGGGAAACGTTCAACTGCATTCCGACAAGCTCGGGCTGGTGCTTAACGTGCCCTGCCATCATGGCTTGAAGCTGCCAGATAATACTGGCGACATCAAGGCTTTCTTCAACGGGCGCAGAAATCCTTTGCACCTTTGCTTCCTGAAAAACACAGATACCGAACTGCGGGTAGGCGTCAAATGCGCTGCTTGCGGAGAAATGTGGAGTTTTCCCTTTAACGATATTGAGCCCTACATTATCTCGGAGGACATGAAGCTGAGGCTGATTAAGATGTGCTCGGACTATTATTTTGAGCATACGAATGATGTTGCAAGCTACTCCGCTACTGAGAAAAATGAGAGAGGTCACTACATTTCAATCCTTCCGCTTGGCGGTGACTATTGGCGCGTCATGCACTACGAAGGTATGACAGTGGAGAATGGACAGAGAGTAATGCTTAAAGGCAAGATTGTTTGGGAGGGCTCCTGGGAAGAGAGTGTCAAGGAATTTAACTACTATCTGCGTTATGCAGACAGAAAGGAGGACGAGCAATGAGTACGATGCGAAACTCCGTTATGCTCATCGGTTTGGTGGAGAATCTCGATAAGGGTAAGGGCATGTTTACTTTGGCGGTTAGAGAAGTAGACAAACACTTCATGCGCGTTACATGCGTTGTGAACAAAAATCTACTCACCTCACAGCGGTTTGAGCAGCTACGCGAAGGAGATAATCTCGCCTTAGACGGTTCTCTGCGCATTAAGGAGTACAAAACCGCTGATTCCATTCAGGCCAAAGAAGTCTTCTACGTAGAAGTAAATGATACCTTTATAATCGAACACAAAAAATAACTACAACTATGGACAAACCTTATAAAGATGTGCTTGCGGAGATAGTTGAAGAAGACTTCTCCCCAGAAATGAAAGAACGCGCAGAGGCTATTAAGCAAGCTGTTCTTGACTACGAAGCAGTTGCTGGCCAGCATCAATTCCAAAACGGCATTCCCAAAGAAGTCCGAGAAGCTTGGGCAAAACTGGCTGATTTGTGCTACGGGGACAGCGATAACCTAAAGGTTATCTACCATGTTAATCGTCAATTCCTGAACAGCAGAAAAATTAGTCAGCCACAACTTATGGAATTGGCCAGCGGTTTTGAACTGCGAAAAAGAATCACCGAGCTGAAGGATGACCTTGACTGGGTGATGACGCACACGATCACTTTGGATGAAATATCTGGTGACGGAAAAAAGCCAAACGGCTACGACCCTGTAGAGGCTATAGCCAATTGCATGGGCAAAAAATCACAGAGACCCTACTATGTGCTTGATGATGAGTATAGGGTAGTTGGCAATTTAACTAACTGCTCTTGTATTTTTGTAGAAAAAATCATGGATTTCACAGACCCTCCAGTTATGATTGATCTTGAAGGCTCTGCCTTTACGGGAAACGACTTTAAGATTCTCAGATGGAGAAATCTCAGGACTGTGCCGTGGGTGGCTTCTACAGAGTTTTCGCTGGATATGGGCGTTCTCAACGACTTTATTCAGCACAGTATGGAGAAGCCGCTACCGAAAAAATTCATACCGGCCCAGAGCGAACTTGATTCCGATCTGCCCGTCATCGTCCTTGATTTCGGAGAGACTTTTGGTGCAGTTCCGTTCAGGTATTGTGAGTTTAAGATGTTCGTGGACGCTGCAAACTACGCTGAAGCTAAGACAATTATCTACGCCGATTCTAAGCACCAGCTTGTTGCCGCAAAAAGCGAAAGCGACTTTGAAAATGACGGCTCGTTTGTAGCGGTTATGCCCATGCTGCTGGCCGACACCTTCCCAAAGGAGCGTATGTTCTTAATCGAAATGTAGGAGGCCGCTATGGGGCATGGAAGGTATAAAGCGAGGTGCCGTGTGGAGCGGCACCTCGCTCCCGCTCTAACGGGCGAGAACTACGAAAAGATAGTCATGGAAGTAGTTTATGACTACGGTAATCTAAAGGCCAAGAGAGGCTACAAACTCCGCGTGTATCTGACCGAAAAAGATGGTAGCATAGCTAACAACGGCTGCGCCATTAAGGAGCTTTATCTCGGGGAGTATGGAAACCGATTCTGCCAATCTGGTTGGTCAAACGCTCGAAAAATAGCGGGCGCAAAATGCAGTAAGCTGGTTGAGGAACTGCTACAAGAATATGAGCTGAAACGGCTACCGATAGATATTGGCAGAGAACTCAAAGTAGGGGATACTATTTGCGTTGGCAACCTCTCCTTTCTGGAGCTTGGCGAAAAATGCTGTCGGACTGACTACTCCGAAAAATGCTTTACGCTGCTTGACATTGACCTGCAGAAAGAAAGGTACATCATCAAGCCGATAACGAACGGTGGAGAGCCGCTGCCGCCATTGTTCATGAAATTCTCCAACGATCACTACGCTTCAAAGATATATTAGGAGAGGCAGCTAACGCATTACATAATTTGTTGAAAATCAGCTATTTATGGATTGTCAAGGCTTTGAGCGAAAAAATTACAATTTATAAGTGGCTGATTTTTAGCATTTTATAGGGCCTTATGTAAAATAATTGAAAAAATGCTTGCACACCTTTATATTATAGGCTATATTTGCATAAACCTAATCACAAAACGCTACACCAATGAAAGAGTATTTAACAAGATGGCGCGAACGCTACGCCAAAATTCTAAGGGACTACCCAGAGCTTCAAGAAGTGTCGAATCTTTCCTCACTTAGCACATACGCTGCTCCGTCTTTTAGGAATGAGCAAAAGCTGCAACAAAGAATAACCGCAGCTCTTATCTGCGACAACCCTTCTATCTATGACGAAAGAAACGTTATGGAGTATAATCTTGAAATTTGCAACACTCCCACCGACCATAATTATTACTTCAATTCTCCAATAAGTTTTGAGCTGAGGTGTTTGCTTAAAAGTCGCCGCTTTACCTCTCTCTATAAGATGGCGGTGGAGAATTTAGAAAAGATTTATTTCACCTTATAAACGCTACAACTATGTTTTTAAGATTCTCGAAAGGTGAGTTTTGTGAAGCGTACAAACGCACCTACCTCAAAGCAGTATTCATCGGCAACACCCTTGTTATGGAGTGCGGAGATGCAATCATAGGCATAGCCAGATTGTATCAAGAAACTGAAAAATGCCTTGACTATGATGTGGTGGTAGCCGGAAAGCATTCTATAAGTGCAGACGCCATTGCACGAAAAATCAAGGATATGATTGGCAAAGCTAATAAATTCTGCGTCAACCCCTCTGCAAAAAGACGTAAGTATCAAGTAGAGGTAAGACCGTGTGAAGCTCTGCCGGTAACCGCAAGAATAATCCTACAAAAAAAGTAACCCTAAAAAACTACCGCTATGAGTGCCTATTGGGACATGATAGAAAATAGCTACTATAGCAGTCCTGATATGAAGGATCGCCAGATGTACGATTTCTATAAGAAAAACTGGCAGCCCCTAATCGGTCGCATCATTGGAGAGGAAAAACCCTTCGGCGTAGACAAACACGGCTCGACTAACGGCATTTACTACGAGGCTTGGATTGACCTAACGGACTACTTTATCCCCGACAATTACGAAAAACTACGTAATCTTAGCTTTGAGGAAGCCGCCAGACAGTGCTACGATTATTTAGTAAAACAACATAAATACTACATACATGAATAACGGAAAACACTATCTCAGCTACGATGAATTTTATAACAAACTCGTAGATCACCTTCCAGTAGGAGAAACTTGGAGACTTAAATGCGAGGACAATGACAACCCGGAAGATGATAACTGCATCTACACACTTGTGTTCGCAAAGCACAAATATGAAGCGGAGAATGGATTCATGTACGATTTCGTTGTGTACTCGTACCCAAAGACGTTGGACGCAGGACTGATTCAGGAAGATATTGAAGACGGCTGGGATGGAAGCATCTACCGCGTCTAGTTTGATATTACGACAACCTGCAATTTAAGACCCTTCATTTGCGAAACTAAAAAATAACTACTATGATTACGGTCGATTATAAAGAGGAGTGGGGCTACTGCACATTCCCAAAACGCAAAGACCTCAGAGGTCTGAAAACCATTCTGCACCCTGCTAACTGCCTATTCGCAGAAATCCATCATTTCAAAAATAACGAAGGCGAAAAGTGTTCTGCATTGATCTCATTCTACGTCGATACGCAACACATGGAACGCTGTTTGAAATCGTTTCCGCACCACGACAAAATCTACCACTTCAACACTTACTACCCGCTTTGGAAAAAAGTCGGTGGGCTGCTCGCAAAATATGGGTGGCAGGTCAAACTTTACTACAAAGAACCTAAAAACTAACTACTATGAGTGAAGTAAGAGAATATATCGGCTACGAATACTTCTATAAAAAGCTTGTCAACCTACCCGTTGGAGAAACTTGGCGATTCGAGTGTGAGGGCTGCGACAACCCCGATGACCCGCTTGATACTTATGTCTGCACTTTAGTTTTTGCAAAGCATCAATACGAAGCAGAAAACGGTTCTATGTATGATTTCATAGTCTACTCCTACCCGATGACCTTAGATGCGAGACTTATTCAAGAAGATAGCGAAGCAGGCTGGGCGCTCCCTGTATGCGAAGTTTGGTGTGACATTACAAAAACCTGCAATTTAAAGCCGTTTGTACGCAGACCTTACCACTACTAAAAAATAACTACTATGGACATCAAAGATATAATCACCGCAAAACGCAGTTACCGATATGGCGACTACGGACAAGTGAACAAGGTATTTAACCATGGAATGGGCAGCTTGGCTCTCTTCCAGTTCGATGGGTGCAAAAAATCTGTCTACGTAAATACCATACTGGCCAATAAATCTGATTGGCAGGTGCTCAAAAATCTCGCTCCAAGCTACCGGCCTATAGCCGTTCAACTTGGTTATCCAGATTGGTACTCCATCAAAACGCTTTTTGAAGCGAAAAAAGTGGAGGGCTTCAACTACAGAAAGTACGGCTACGATGCCGAGAAAGGAGAGTGGCTATGATTGACGCAAAGAAAGTATTGCAGGAAGTATTGGAGGGTGAAATTGATCAAGCCCTTCAAGTTTACTACGCTGAATACGAGAACGATCTTGAGGATTATTTCGGGGAAAACTGGGGCCTGAACGGCACTCCAAAAAGTGATGCTTGGTATCTGCTTGCTTGGTGCTTTGATAAGGAGAAGCCTTTCAGTGCTGACTACGATATAGTTGCAACCTGCGTAAACGACGAAAAATGCTACATCTATGAGCTACAATAGACAAACTGCAGCCAGAATTAGGCGTAACAACGTAAAATTCCCTCCTCGGGTATTCTTTGGAGAGCTTAACAAAAGCTGTAACTATGAGGTCTACGAGGGAGAAAGCGGAGGTGCTGTCCTACACCTGATAGATAAGGAAGTGGTAGAGATTAGAAACTCGAAAAAATACATAGCCCGCTTTTGGTGCTGGTTTCCAAATTCACTACTCGCTTGGAGGGTAACTTACGAAAGCATATTAGATTGCTTTGCCTTGGAAAAAATCGGTCACTCCGAAAAAAGTCACACCCTAAAAAACTACTGATATGCCCGAAAAAAATTGGAGCCAGATAGTCGCGGAGCTACGCGGCTTGTATAACGAGATTGTAGCAATGGAAGATGACCCAGATGCCGACTTCCTTGACACTGTAGAGTGGGTAAAGTGGGTTGCTGAGGAACTTGAATTGCGCTACCGGTGTAGTGGAGAGTAACGATTTTGTAACTTGTTGAAAATCAGCTATTTATAAATTGTCAAGGCTTTAGGTGAAAATTTTGCAATTTATAAATAGTTGATTTTTAGCATTTTAGGCGGTCTTATGCAAAATAATTGAAAAATAACTTGCGCACCTTATTATAATAGGCTATATTTGCATAAACCTAATCACAAAAACGCTACAACAATGAATTGCCAAGAATTTGCAAGACAATGCTATCTACGGAGTGTACCTTCCGTAGATTTAGCCACAACTGAAAACACAGTGGACTGCACAGCTCACAGACTTCTCCAATCGGAATACGAGAAGCTATTAAAGGAATTTGGCGTAGAGCCTCATACAGATGAGATGCTTGCCTGCAATATGTTTATGCTGCGACAAGGCCCAAAATTAGTAAACAACCTATAAAACGCTACAACTATGAGTAAATATGTAATTGAAGAAGAAGCCTCTGGAGCTATCTGCGAAAACGTAGACGACCTGAACGAAGCTATTGCCGACGCGCAGGATATGCACTTTTGCGACAAAGGACACTACTTGGTACGCGAATGCAGCACTGAGAAAGTAGTATTTGACACTAACCCAGACATAACGCATAAAATCTAACTGCCATGGCTAAAAGTAAGTATTTAATCCCAGCTACCGACCCTAAGTGTGTCCGTAGTAATGATGGGATCTGGTATCGGCAAATCGACAAAAGAATGGCCAGAAAGCTATTTGGCGCAGGAGAACGAATTTTGATGCTCTCCGCAAATCTTCGCTTTACTAATGTATGGCAGCCGCCTATGCCCTGCCAGAAAGAGGACTACTCATTTGAGGGTTATTCTTTTGACCAAATCTGCGACAGATATATGCTATTTAACTGCGATGCAGTGCGCGGAAATTACATTCATTTTTATATCAAATTAGACGACTACTTAAAAACGCTACCGCAATGAAACAGTATGATTACAAGGACGTAGTTATCCGCCCACGACTTGAAACCTTTGAGGACTGGCTCGAGAAGCATATCAAGGAATCTTGGAGCTGGTACTCAAGACCTGATGAAACCTTTGAGCAGTATCGCGAAAAGCGGCTATCTGAAGGAAGTTGGGAGAGATTGTATTGGGACACCCGCTCTGGCTCAAAGTGGTTTGTGTTCTTCCCCAACGGCAGGATTGTGAAGATGCCCTACAAGAAATGCACTGAAACGTGGGCAGACTTCGAGGCGCGTGTCGATAAGGTTATCGCCCGCGTAGAGAAGGAAAGCAAGGGCCGTTACGCTGAGTTCTCCAACCTCATGCAGCGTATCGTCAGTGAGCGCATCAAGAATTGCTCCTACCTGACCTATCCAACTACTTACGGCTTCGGTCTGGAGGCTATCTTCAACTGGGATTTCGACAAGCAAGCTGCTGAGATCGAAAAGCTGCTCAATGAAATGGGCGTCAGCTATACTACCGAGTACTCAGACGCCTTTTGGGTGTTCCGCTACAGAATCAGTAAAGCTGCCGACAATCAGAAACTTATCCAGTCCTTATTAAAATCTAACAACTAAAAATCTAATCACTATGAAAAAATCTCCCAAAAAAATCTCCTCAAAAAATCTCGTCGAGGTATTGCTTTTTTGTACGGCTTGCGTAGCCGGAATGTTCCTTGATAGTGAGGGCCAAGTCGGCTGGCTGGCTCTTGGTATTGGTGTACTCGCGGCCATCGGCTGCTTGGTGGTGCAGGTCAAGTGGACCGAAAAAATGGAGGGCGACGAAAATGATGATTGAGCTGACCACCTGCAACGGCAAAAAACTGCTGGTCAATTCGGACTATTTGCTGACAGTCCGCGAAGCCGACAACGGACACTCCTGGCTGGAGATAGTCGAGTACAACCACGGCGTAGAAGTAACCCAAAGTATAGAAACAATCAAAACCTTACTGCAATGAGAACTATTAAAATCATCTACCACGATAAGCTGAGCTGCATTCACACAATCTCCGCTCATCACATTCACACCGCCACAATACGCAGCCAGTACCAAGGGGCTAAGACTGCCTCCATCGATCTGAATTGGGGCTCGGATTACGTATGCGTTGAGCTGCCCACCGAGAAAGCTTACAGCCTCTACCACGATATAGTGGAGTGGCTCAATGATGGATGCGACAATTTAGTCGTTGAGCTGCTGACGGATATTGATAACGATCCATTTGATTACGTTGCTACAAGAAACTGAAAAGCATGAAACTTCTACCGAAAAAAGCTACCGAAAAAATCGGAGAGGCAATCCGAAAAAAGCTACCGAAAAAATCGGTGGCTTTCTCGGGGAGCGAGAACGGGCTTTTCAAAAAAGGGGCCGGACCGGCTACTGACAGAATCGGTGGCTTTCTCGGGGAGCGAGAACGGGCTTTTCAAAAAAGGGGCCGGACCGGCTACTAGATTGTCGCGTACGTCCGCAGGCAAGCTGCCAATACGGCAGATTCTTTGTGGAGAAGATCTACGAAAATACGTAACTTATTGGCGGTCAGGCTGTCAGCCGATTGAAAATCTTTTACCGAATAAAGTACAATTTTTTTCAGACTGATTTTCAACAAGTTACAAATATTTGCAAAAATAATGAAAATTTTTCTTGCTATATGGATTTTTTGTTGTATCTTTGCGGCATGAAACAAATGAGAAACGATATGAAAACAAGACACTACACCTACAAAGACATCGAAAGAGAAGAGAGAAGGACAAACCGCCTTTTTGCGGTAGTCTTTGGTACGCTTACAGCCATTTCCTGCGGAATGGTCTTTTATATGGTTATTGACGGAATAATTAACACCTTTAAATAATAAAGCTATGAATAAAAAAACGCAAAGCGCCAAGAAACAAACGGCAAGCACTGGCGCAGCTGCCATCGAAGACAACAACACCAACAACACCAACAACGCTCCTGCCGTGACTGAACAGCCCACAGAGCCCACAGAGCCCACAGAGCCCACAGAGCCCACAGAGCCCACAGCCGAACAGCCCGACACCCTTTGCACCTTAAACGTGCCTTGCGTTATATGCGACGACAACAACACCGAGGCCGACACGACCGAGCTGCGCATCGGTGACGTTATCCGACTGAAAGCCGACACGACCAACGGCACTGCCGTAGTTGAGGTCAACCCGACCGACGACAGCCGCAACTCCGACAAGCCAAACGGCTGGAGAATCGACACCCGCGAAGCCTATAAGAACCTGCAGAAGGCGATGAAGGGGCTGCGCGTGTCTTATGCTTATACGGACGACCGCCGCACACGTGTCGAAGGTCAGGCCGTCATCGTGGGCTGCGGCATGGACAGCACCAACGACCGTGCCACGCTCAAATTGTCCACGGGCTCGGTGATTGCTTCAGGATATTGTTTTAAGGTTTTGGGCTATGATAGCAACTACGCCCACACCGACCGCACCACCGACACAGCCGAAACGGACAACCGCCCTGCCGCCCTCATCCGCGCCGATATTGCGGACATAGATAAACGCATTGAACGCTACCAAGCCAAACGCGAAGCCCTTCAAAAAGCCCTTTCTAAGGCTTTAGAAACTGACTTGAACGCGTTCCGCTCAGTCCTTGAACTGCACCCGACCGACCGCGCCACGCTTGAACTCGTCACCGCCACACCGACCGCCGACCGCATCCCGACCGACCGCCTCGAAGCCTTGAAAGCGGTTGAGGGCATCCCCGTCGCCGCCGCCGCCGTTCGCGCTCTGATTGTTGAAGCCTATAGCGAAGAGGCGCTCCAACTGTCCGCGCTCAGTGTATCCCAAGTTGCCAACGCTGACAAGGTAGCCGCCTTCATGGCGGAACGCGGTTTGAAGCTGGGCGACATCCCGACCGACATTTTGAGCTAACTGCCAAAAAGTCAAAACTACTGACAGCCGTACTGCCGTAGAGGCGGTACGGCTTTTTTTGTCGTTATCTACTACTACTGGGAGCCTCCTTTAGCCGCATATAAACGGGGGTGCTCTTACGCGATTAGCCCATTAGCCCATTAGCCCATTAGACCTATTAGACGAACTACAAAATACCAAAATTTCCAAACTGCAAAAATGCAGATTTGACTACTTAATTTTGTTAAAATAGCCTTAACGAAATTAACCCTTAACAAAATTAACGACCACTAACAGCCGTCAAATTTTTAGCAAAATTATCCGATTGAAAAAAAGTCAACGGCTTTTTGTCTTAATTGGTTGCAACTGCCTGATTGCCAATTAGTTCTGTGTTGCAAAGCTCTGTTCTGCCATATATACCTCAGTATCAATAAGTTGCAACAGCTGTGTTTCTCTGTTGCATTCTCTGTTGCATTGTAACCGCTTGATTTTTAATAATTTGCAACCAACTACAGAGAAAATCATTTTTACTTAATAGACCTAATAAAATTTGTAGATATACGTACATAAATATATATATACTGTAGTAGAAGTTTTCTGTACTTTTTAGTCTACTTGGTTGCAAATGCCTGAATATCAATGCGTATGATTGAAACAGAGGCAAAAAATTCGTTGCAATCTCTGTTGCAAACCCTTGATAATCAGCAGCTACGAATTTTTCGGCCAAAAAATGGGCACAAATTAGCCTATTTCGCTCATTTTCAGCCATTTACATAGGAATGCCATTTCCTAACCCCTTGACAATCAGCAGCTACAGAGAATTTTTCATACATTTTTTGGCCAGTTTCACCTTTATTTATATCTTTGCGGTCGCAACCAAACAAAATCAGTATGCAGTACAATAAGATTTCCGAACAGATGACCCTTGATATGCTGTCTACCATCCCAGACCGCGATGATGAAGGTCTCAACACCTCTCCTCGCCACCGAGAAGCCGCTATAGATGAGCTCTCCGATGACGAGATACGTAAACGTACCCGCAGAGAGCTACGCAACTATAGAATGGCGCAACAAAGACGTGCGGATAGCGCGAGTAGCCAAGCTGTGAAGGATGATGCGAAGGCCAACATCGAATTGGCTGAACGCTTAGAGGCTGAGACAATGCCTTACACGGCTGAGCTTATCCGCAGCAACCCATCAGCCTTGTCGCCCTCCGATATTAAGCGCGTAGACACCATGCTGACCAACCGCAGCCCAGCACTTAGCCGCTTGCTTAACGAGGTTAACATAGACCTTGATATGGGCCTGTCAAAGAACGATACGGATAGCTTGCTTGCGGCATTGCTTACGGCTACGGAGAGCCAGTTAGAGACGCTTTCCAACAATCCGTCTGTCCCCGTTGTCATCAAGACCCTTATCCGTAGGCTTCTCTTCGATTCCAGACGGGGGGATACTGCTACGATCGAAAGGCTCTGGAATAGACTCTTCGGCAAGCCGGCCAACGCTTTGGCCATTGCGACACCCGCGCAGCAGCAACAGCCGACACCCGTTGCCGATCAAGGCATACTGCCCTCAGCGCCTGTCAGCCGAGAGGCTTTCCTTATCTTACGTGAGACTTTAATGGGCTGAGATCATGGCACAACAAGTACACAACCCCAAGCAGCTGCTTGCGCTTGACCTGCTCTCGTCCTTAGAAGACTACACTCGAGCGATGTTCAAGGCGCAATATGAGAAGCCCTTCGTGGTAGCTAACCATCATCGTCTCATCTTCGAGGCCCTGCAAGATGTAGTTGACGGCAAGTGCAACCGCCTTATCATTAACATGCCGCCGCGATACTCCAAGACAGAGATAGCCATTAAGTGCTTCATATCATGGTGCTTCGCACTTAACCCGCGATGCAAGTTCCTTCACTTGTCGTACTCCGATACGCTTGTGCAAGATAACTCCGACACCATACGCCAGATGATGCTTAACCCGTTGTACCAAGAGCTGTTCCCCAAGTCGGCTCTGGAGAAGACCATTGGATCGGCTAAGAGGTGGAAGACGGCAGCTGGCGGGGAGCTTTACGCCGTGTCGACACAGGGTCAGGTGACCGGCTTTGGTGCTGGCTCGGTGTCCCAGTCCATGTCGTCCAAGTCACCGTTCGAGGAGCTTGCGCTTGACGATGAGATACTTGCCAGACTGGAGGAAGCCAACACCAACATATTTCAAGGAGCGATCGTGATAGACGACCCGATGAAGCCCGATGACGCTAACTCCGACCTTATCCGTGAGCGCATTAACGCACGATTCGAGTCCACCATCCGTTCCCGTGCTAACAGCCGCAACACTCCCATCATTGTTATCATGCAGAGGCTTCATGAACATGACCTATGCGGTTACCTTATGGAGACAGAGCCAGATAAGTGGAGGGTGCTGTCGCTTCCTGCCATTCAGGTAGACCCAGTTACGGGAGAGCGTTCAGCCTTGTGGCCACTTAAACACACGTTGGAGGAGCTTGACCATCTGCGTGACGTAGACCCGCTTACCTTTGATACGCAGTACGACCAGAACCCAACTCCGAAGGGCGGCTTGATGTACGAGCAGGGCTTCAAGACCTACACTCCAGATATGCTGCCAAAGGTTCCAGTTCATTGCAGACTTAACGTTACCGATACTGCGGACAAGGGCACGGATGACTTGTGCTCCATCGACTTCATAAACACCCCAGAGTTCGCCTACGTAACCGATATAACTTTCACAGACGCTCCGATGGAGGTTACCGAGCCTGCAGTCGCTAATATGCTACACAAGGATCGCATATACCTCTCCTATATGGAGAGCAACAACGGTGGTAGGGGCTTTGCACGTAACGTTAAGCGCATACTGCGTACTACGTTGCATAATATGAAGACTACGGTGAGGACTTACACGCAGACCAGCAACAAGATCACTCGCATATATACTGCGTCAGCTGCAGCGCAGAGCGACATATTGTTCCCAGTCGGCTGGGAGACTCGTTGGCCTAAGTTCTACAAGAAGCTGACAACCTACCGCAAGGCGGCCAAGCCGTCAGACCATGATGACGCTCCAGAGGGTGTTACTCTTATAATAGAGCTGCGGCAGAGGAAGCTGGCCGCTCCAAAAGGCGTTAAAGTCAGAAATGGTTAAATTTGTTAATAATATGGACAAGATAATCTCCTTTGATATATCTTTGCTGCCGTTTACTTATTGTTTAACCTAAAAAGCATACAACTATGGGACTTAATTGCGGATGCCCTTTGGGCGCACACATTAACGACTTGACAGTAGCTGCTTGCAAGGTCGCCTTCGGGCAGACGCAAAAGCTCCTGTTTCAGAGAATCTATTCGGCGGCTGCCACTAAGAACTCGTTCCCCGCAGCTGGTAGTGGCCAGACACCGGCACAAGGCTCCATCGTTCTGAAGGCAAGTTGGACCGCCAAGCTGTCTGCCGCAGACGGTACGAAGGTGACGGTTTCTCCCTATGTGCAGAATCCCGAGACTGAGCCTGGAGCTCCTCGTACCTTCGGTGGTGACAACCAGACCCGTGGTGGCGTTCCGATCACCATCGGCCGTGAGCCTACCGCTTTCACTGGCGTGTTCTACCAAGAGAGCCAAGCCACTATGGAGGCCATGAAGGACTACTATTGCGAAGAGCTTGGTGTGTACCTGATCGACGAGTACGGCAATATCGGCTGCTTGGCTGATAACGTCGACAACCCGACTGCGTACTACCCGATCCCGATCCAAGAGTTCTTCGTCGGTGACCTGAAGCTGGGTGGCTATTCTGAGCCGGACAGCAACGCGATCAACTTCTCCTTCCTCCCCAACTGGTCGGACAAGTTTACCATCGTCAAGCAGTCCACTATGGACTTCAACCCGCTGAGCGATCTTGCCAATGCCGCCTCGGCCTAACATCAACGTAGATGGGAAAGCATCGAGATTCACTCATTGTAGATTTGGTTAGCGCCTCAAACCCGCAGCACCGATGCGGGTTTGAGTTGCGCCATGCCGAGAGAATCCTACGTATTCCCCAGAGCGGATGGGAGCTCCCACAGGATAGCCAGTACGTTTTTAACGATGGCTATCTTTCAAAGAAACCTAAAAAGCAAGACAAACAATGAGAATTGAACAAGTCAGAGAGATTGTTAAGCGTCGCAATACACGCATAGCCTCGTTGAGCAAGGCTTGCGCTTTGCAGCAACGCATACGCTTCCACACCGAGCCTAATCTGTCGAGTGCGGACGCGGGCATTCAAGCTACGCTTTTCTTGGATTGGGTTAAGACGCTTTTGCCTCTTGACAAGTTCAACGTTTTCGTTCAGCTTTTCCGCTTTCCCCTGCCCACTTCTGCTTTGGTAGAGGACATCTATCACGAGTTGGAGAAGGTATTCTACAGCCGTAACGCTTCCTTCGATTACTCCTTCACCGACAACAAATACAGCGAGGACTGGCTACGTTATCGTTCTGATAAGCTCCATGAGCCAGACGTGTGGAAAGTTGTCGGTTGGAATAAGATGAAGGTATCTCCGAACAGTCTACTTGTGGTTGACCTGCCCGTTAAACAAACCACTCCACTACCAGAGCCTTATTTTTACTGGCTGGAGATTGATGACGTAATAGACTACGAATTGACTCCAGACGGTAAGGCTTTTAGATGGGTGGCCTTCAAGCAACCCGAGAAGAGGATAGCCGTATTCGATGAAACAGAGATCGCTGTTTACCAGCTCTCCGACAAGGGAGAGTTGGTAGAGACGCCGATCGTCTTAACCGAGCATGGTTTGGGCTACACACCGGTTCGCTTCTTCTGGACCACCTTCATTAACACGAAGGATAAGGACGTTAAGAGCAATCCTTTGACGAAGGAGCTTGCAAATCTTGACTGGCTTTTGTTCTTTGCCATTTCTAAGCGCCATCTTGACACTTATGCCGCTTATCCTATTTATAGCGCGTACAAGGCTGATTGTGATTTTGAGAACAATGAGACAGGAGAGTACTGCGATGGCGGCTTCTTGCGTGACATTGACGGCAACTACCAAGTAATGGCCGATGGCTCAGTCAAGCCTTGCCCGATATGCTCCAAGAGGCGCATTGCTGGTGCAGGTTCCTTTGTTGAGGTGCCCGTACCTAACAGCACCGAGGGTGTAGCTGACATGCGTGACCCTGTTCAGATCACCACGATTGACCGCGAGAGCCTTGACTACAACGTAGACGAGGTTAATCGTTTGTCCAAGCAGATTCGTGACGAGATGGTAGGCTCTGGCGGAGACGTAGAGAACAAACAGGCTATCAACGAAATGCAAGTTAACGCTAACTTCGAGAGTCGTACGGCTGTGCTTAACAGCTTAAAGACTAACTTCGAGGAAGCACAGCGTTTTGTTGAGGATACTATCTGCCGTTTGCGCTATGGTAACGCCTATAAGAGCCTTTCGGTTAGCTGGGGCACGGAGTTTTACCTCTACACCATTGAGGAACTTTATTCAAAGTACAAGCAGGCAAGGGAAGCGGGGGCTTCTCAATCGGAATTAGATGCCATTTCTAAGCAGATTATGGAGGTTGAGTATCGTAACAACCCAACCCTTCTTAAACGAATGAGCCTTCTGCGTCAGTTAGAGCCCTTCCCGAACATGAAGGTTACTGAGCTGGAGACCCTACGTAATACGGGGCTGATGAACAGCACTCAGTTTTTGATCAAGCTGAATTTCACAGCCTACATTGATCGCTTCGAGCGTGAAAATACGGACATAGTGGAATTTGGTATCAACCAGCCACTACGCGATAAAATCAAAACTATTAGTGACAAAATTAAAGAATATGCCAACCAAGACGAACAAGAAATCCGCAGAGCTGGAGGCTTTGCTGGAGCAACGCAACAAAATGTTGCAGGCCAAGGAGGAGCAGGGCGAGAACTGGACTCCTGAGCAGCAAAAAGACCTTGATGGACTGAACGAAGCTCTGAAGCTTTTGGGCGAAAGCCCCGAGCCACAGCCCGAGCCACAGCCCGAGCCACAGCCCGAGCCACAGCCCGAGCCACAGCCCAAGCCACAGCCCAAGCCAGAAAAAAAGAAGCCGACTGAGGCCGAAAAGAAGCCCGCTAAGGGCTTTGTGCCGTCCGAACGTGATAAGCGTAAGGTTTTCCTTAAAATCCGCAAGGGCACTAAGTTTGACCCCAACACGGGTAAGCCAATTGGTGTGCCGTACGTGCAAGCCTTTACCTATGGTGAGTGGAACAACTTCAAGGCTAACTACCAGAAGTTAGGCTACACCGTGTTAGAGGTGCTTTACGACCCCTACGGAGAAGCCGAAAAGATTTTCAACAAGTAACATCTTTAAACCGAAAGAGATATGTTTACACTGGAAGAACTTAAGCAGAACAAAGCCTTCGAGGGCGTTTCTGACGAAAATTTGAACTCCATTTTGACGTTGGTTAACAACTCGGAGCAAGCAGCCATCAGCAAGAGAGTTGGTGAGCTGCATGGCCAGTATGATGCGGATATTTTCGCAGTTACCGGCATGCAAAAGAACGCAGGTGAAAAGTCCTACGATTTTGTGAAGCGTGTACTTGGCGACTACAAGACCAAACTTGAAACTTCGGAGGCTAAGGTAGCCGATCTTACTAAGAAGGTTGCTAACGGCTCACAAGACGAGCAGTTGAAGCAAGACCTTGCAGACGCTAAGTCGCTTGCTGAGCAAGTCAAGGGGCAGCTTACCGCTAAGCAGAGAGAGCTTGACACACTCAAAGAAACTCATGCAGCTGAGCTGTTAGGTATGCAATTTGATGCAGCCTTTAATACCGCAGCTGCTGGTTTGAAGTACAAAGCGGGTATCACCGAGAACGTGCAGAAAGCATTACTCCAAGCCGCCAAGACCGAGATTCTGGCCCGCGGCAAGGCTGAGGTGCAGACTGACGGAACGCTGGTGCTTCGTGGTGCGGATGGCGAGATTCTGCGCAACAAAAATAATAACTATAACCCCTACACCGTTTCCGAATTGCTGAGTGAGAGCTCCATTAAGGATGTTCTCGATACCGGCAACAAAGGTGGCGGAGGTACTGGGGCTGCTGGAGGTGGAGGAGGCACGGGTAACCTTCTTGACCTTTCCAACGTGCAGACACAGATTGAAGCCGATCGCGCTATTGAGCAGCACCTTCTTGCTAAGGGCCTGACCCGCGATTCAGCAGAGTTTGCCGAAGAGTCGATGAAGCTTCGTACTGACAACAATATCAGCTCGTTGCCGATTCGATAATCTCTACTAATGTAGACAAAAATGCCTACCTACGCGATGGGTAACGGATGGAGGCGCAAAACAACAAAGTATTAACTCTAAAACAACAAAAGCCATGTCACTTGTTTTAACCAGAACACAAAACATGAGAGCCAATTCAAACTTGGATAAGTTTGAACTGCGCCCCAGCCGTTACGGTGCTTTGAACGCTTTCATCGATCAGTCCAACGACCCCAACGGCATTCTTACTCCCGAATTGAAGGAGAAGGCTCGCGTCTCCATTGGTAGTACCTTGGAGACTCCCGTCATCGACTACGATGGCGGTATCACTATCGGCAACACCCGTGACGTCCTCATCGGGGATAGCGAGAACACCTCTCGTATGGTGCAGATCACGTTTGCTACCTACGCTTGGGGCTTCACTATCGCTCCTGCCGCCTACATGAACAACGAGATTTCGATCCAGAAGGACTTCGAGAAGAAGATGATGAAGTACATCTACGCCCTCGCCAAGTCTTTGGATTCTGCGGCTCTGACAGTTCTTGCAGCTGATAAGACGCAGGCCCTGACGAATCCGTTGCTGTATGACTTCTCGGGCAATGTGCTTAACGCCACCTTTAACCAGCGTGAAAACTTACTCAGCGACTTGGAGGTGATGATGGGTGCAGACGACTTCTTCAACCAGCTTGATATTGTCGGTGACGCCGGCGTAGAAAGCCTCGTCAAGAAGCTTGCCCAGAAGGACATCTACAATACTGTCAACAAGCGTAACGAGTATGCTGGTAAGACCTTCCACTTCACCAACGGTATTGCTACCGATCCTGACCTCTTCGCTCAAGGCTACGCCATTGAGAAGGGCTCACTTGGTATGCTGACCCGTTTCGAGCGTGACTGCTTGCTTGGCACTCGTAGCGCAGACGGTCATGAGTGGAGCATCGTTACTCTGCCTATGCTTGGCATTCCTTGCGGTGCTTACTTCTATGACAGCGTTGGCGACTACAGCGGTATCGTTGGAGAAGCTACCGCCGACATGACCCGCACCCGTAAGGAGCATTACGGCTTCGCCGTTGACGTGGCCTTCTTGACCGCTTACAATAGTTCGGTGTACCTTAATCAAAACGTGAAGAGACCGAGCCCGATTCTCGCCTTCACTATTGACAATGCTGGAGCCCAGTACGGTATGCCCGTCAAGGTTGTCAACGACGAGAACAGTCCTGTTTACACGGCTTCCGTCTAAACTTTCGTTTCGGTTGCGGAGGGAGAGAGGCTGTAAAGGCCTCTCCCCTCTACAATTAAAAAAACTCACTGCAATGATACGGATTAACGACATTCTCGACACGCTTTGTGACCTCGTAGGTTGGCGGCAAGCTTATGATACCAGCACACTTGCTATCTCAGCAGCTCTTACTGAGAGTGAATCTGGATTGTACTACCAAGACTGCCATCCCTTGTTGACCCTGACGAACGTAGCCAGTCTTGCACCCGATTTTGCTAACACCAAGTGGGAGGAATTTAATTCGAGCAAGCCTTACAGCAAAGGGAACGTCGTTAGTTACGAAGGAAAGCTCTACAAGGCTTCTGTTGACGTTCCTGCAGAAATGGACGTTCCGCCATCGAACAGATCGTGGGGGCTTACGGACCCCTTCTCTGAATGGCTTGAAGCTAAGACAAAGGCCTACGTACAAAAAGCCATTATGCGATATTACAATGAACGAATGGCTAAGGGTACGGCTCGATCCTTATTGGAGAGCAAGACCTTGTTTGACCAAGCTGGTCGTTTGACTGATACCGAAGCCTACGGTCATAAGCTTGTAGGCATGGAGCTTGTTCCCGTGAGGGGTGGCGGAGTCACCACACGGATTGATCGTATCGGTTTGCAGTTTAACGCTCCCTGTACCGTAGTTTTGTACCTCATGCATTCCAGTCAATCTGAACCGCTTAGAACGGTTTGGCTGGAGTATACAAAAAGCGGTGGCAGTCTACAATGGTTCACTCTTGACAGTCCGTTAGATTTGCCCTACGTTAGCGATGGTGTAGATGCTGGCGGAAGCTTTTACCTTGTTTATGAGCAGAACGAGAACGCTCTTGCAATCATAAAGAATCGGGATTGGTCAGCAGCTCCGTGCAACGCTTGTTCAAGGACGGAATACACTTCGTACTTAGCTTGGTCAAAATGGCTTGAAGTACATCCATTCGAGGTCGTAGACGGTGCCTATACAGTTGGAGAAATGTGGGATTTGGCAGACAACTCCTACACCTATAAATCCAATCACGGTATCAACCTTAGCGTTTCGGTTGTCTGCGACCTTACTGACTTTATTGTGAAGCATCGGTTAGAGTTTGCGGACCTTATCATGAAATCGGTAGCGATCGACTTCTTGCGTGAGTTCGTTTACAACCCGAACGTTCGTACTAATCGTAACTCCCTTAACGTCAGTAAGCCAGACCTCATGATGCAGCTTGACGGCAACTCTGAGCTTGGACGTGTCGGCCTGTCTGCTGAGCTTGATAAAGCCTACAAAGCTCTTAACTTTAACTTCGCTGGTATCAACCGTGTATGCCAGCCTTGTAACAATCACGGAATCCGTTATACTACTACCTAATGGCCAATCCTAAGTACAAATATATTAGCATTGGTGGTGGCTATCGCAGAAAAGTTTCTGTAGAAGCTTTTAATGTTCGTAAGGCTAAGAATTTGAAACAGCTTGAAAGAGCTGTTGCAAAGATTAACCCAGAGATTATGGGAGAAGCTTGGCGGGACACCTTTGAGGGCATGGAAAGCGATATTGTAGCTCTCGTTGTTAATCGTATGTACGAGGAAGGTTTGCGTAGAGCCGCTTCGGGTGGCGGCACAGAGCCTATTGAGCCGGACTACGCGCATGTTACTCGCTACGTGTATAAGCGTAAGAAGGGGCAACGTACCGATCACGTTACGCTGCGAGATACTGGCCGCTTCCACGAAAGCCTAAGGCTTGTCTACACCGCAGACGGCTTCTATATTCGTTCAGATGGTAGCGTCCCGTATTCACGTAAGTTAGAGGATAAGTACACCCGTAGAATTTATGGTTTGACTTCTGCTGAAATGGCTGAGTTTACTCGCCAGAGAGGTAGTTTAAAAGAAATCGCGCTTAGGGCGTTAGCCAAAGCAGGACAATGGACTTGATCATGGATAAGAAATTAGTCAATACCAACTACAAGCAGTCACCGGTCCTTTTGGATAGGGTGCTCCAAGAGCTTCGCCAGACTTTGCTTAGCAAACTGCCGTGGCTCGATTTCGCTTTTGGCCGAGCATATAAGGTAGTTCATTCGTTGGATGACGGCGGCAAGTTTATTGAGCCCGCTATCTACAATGGCGATGGAGAGTATCTTTCCATGTTGCCTAATGACAATTTCGGCAATTTCTGCTGGTTCGACATCTACGACCCGCAGCAGATTCAAGTTCTTGTTACCGGCTTGCCGAGAATGACCTTCACGGGCGCAATCGTCTTCTGGTATGACCTGCGTGACATAGCAGCGGACCAAGAATTTCTCTACACCGAAGAGGTGAAAAACCAAATCATTACTACTCTGTCCTCGGCGGGTATCTTGAAAACGAACGGATCGCTTCGTATCTATACTGTCTACGAGGATTTTGAGAACATATACAGAGGGTACACCTTATCGAAGGTTTACAACGAATATCTTTACAAAGGAGAGGATATTCAGGCCTACGATAAGCAATATTTCATGTACCCTTATGCCGGTCTACGTGTCGAATTTGAATTAACTGCGGACGCTGTATCTAATACTGAATGCCTATGAGATTGCTTGTAGCTATTTTCACCATGGTATGCCTTGTAGCTTGCCTTTCCGCTTTTAGCATTTTGTTTATCAGCAAAATAGGATTGCGGGATTTCATTATCAGGCGGTCGCCTATTCGTCTGGTATCGCAGCTCTTCGAGTGCGAGTTTTGTTTATCTTTTTGGACTAATCTTTTTTGGATTGTAATAATTTTCTGCATATTTCCTTGCGGTTGGTTGTTTCTTTTTCCTATCTTTGCTGCACCAATCACAAGAAGCTTGCTATGAAAACTATTACAATAGGTGGCCATGAGGTTAAGATGTATGACGACATCGAAGACCTACCGCTGCTTAACTTTCAGAAATTCAATAAGTACGCCTTGATAGACGCTGGAGTTGGCTCAGACCTCTCTGACGTGAATGAGCATTTGGTTAAGGCTGCTAAGCTTATTCCCGTAGACCCTGATAAGGCGGCACGCGAACTGCAGAACTTGCAGAACAATATCAACATGATACTTACCGAGACCTCGCCAAAGATGCTATCCTTTGCGGCCTTGGTGCATAGTATTGATGGAGAGCTTAACGACGATCTGACCGATGAGGGATTGAAACGCTTCTCCGCTAAGTTAGAGCTTGCAGCCATTAGAGAGGTGAACGATGCGCTTGACGACAGTAAAAAAAAACTCGAGGAGGAACTTCGGGCATATTTTCCAAAATATTTCAACGACATCGACGAGAAGAAGGCGCATGACTGGCGGCGTAAGAAGCTGCTAATTATGCTGGAGGGTATTATAGATGACAATCTGGATGGCTCAGAAAAGCAGTTGAAGAAGCATGAGGCCGAATTGCTTTCACGCTACAAGCCGAAAGATTTTGTTACAAAAGACTCCGTAGCTATTGCTTGTGATAAGAACTTTGAGCAGACTTGTTTAGTAATAGCACAAAAATCGGGGCTTGATCCAAAGCAAATGACGGTGCAGCAATATTATAGCGCGCTCGAAAATATAGAACGTCAAACCAAGGCCGAAATGAAGGCCTACAAAAAGCACTAATTATGGAAGATGATGTTTTAAAATTTAGCGATTTTATACAAGATGATGGCTTGTTTGAAAGGCTGCAAATCTTGTTGAACGGTTTAGATGAGCAGCTTGGTAGTGTCACAAATTCGGCTAAATTGTTTGCGAAGGCCCTCGATGCCAGTGTAAAAGCTGGTGAAGATACTGAAGAGGTAGCTGCTATAATAGAAGGGTTGAGAAAAGCATACACAGCTCTTGTTAAAACTCAGACGGAAGCTGGCAAAATGGAAGCAGCTCTTAATGAGGTTACAAAGCAACAAGGTAAAGTGCAAAGTGCAACCGCCAGACAAGTGATAAACGCAGCTGGAAGCTATTATCAGCTACAAGCTGCTTTAGAAGAGGTTGAAACCAAGTATAAAATGCTGTCCGAGAGTGAGCGTAATAGTTCTGCGGAAGCTAAAAAGTATCTCTCCGACATTAAAGATCTTAAGACTAAAATAGGTGAGCTTAACCGTGAGATCGGTAACATCGGACTCGTCACCACGGAGGATAAATTGCGGGCTCAAATAGCCAACTTGCAGAAAGAAGGTCAGGTCATGGCCGATTTGCGCCAACAAATAACTGCTTTTAAGGCGGCTCAAAAGGGGCTGGCCGAAGGTAAGTTCTTTTCTGTGGAGGGCATTGCCCAAGCCGAAGAGTTACGTCGCAAGTTTGAGGCCCTTGACAAGAATGCCGAAGACTACGATACTCAGCTTAAAAAGCTTATCAGTGACACCCAAAAGTTAGTAGCTGCTGAGAAGAGAATAGGTAAATCCTTCGATTTAGAAAAGACCGCTTTGACCGGCCAAGGGGTATCGGTCAGCAGAACGAAATCTGGCCAAGTTACCAATGTGGAGGTTGTTGATGCAACTAAGCTTTCCTACGAGCAACTTACAGCAGTTTATAAACTGGCGACTGAAGCCCTACGAAGCTATAACGCAGAACAACTGCAAACCGATGAGACGGCCAAGAAGCTCATTGAGACGCAGGCAAATACCGTAGCTCAGTTGAATAAATTCGACCAAGCTACCGGTAAAGTGGCCCGCCAATGGGATGGCCTGCGTATGCAGGTCACGCAAGTAGTTCGTGAGTTGCCTTCCATAGCTATTTCTGCGAACACCTTCTTCTTGGCAGTTTCTAATAACATTCCTTATCTTGCGGATGAAATCAGAAGAGCGAGAATCGAAAACGAGGAACTCGCAAAAAGTGGTCAGAAGACGATTCCTATTATTTCCCGCATAGGTAAAGCTTTCTTTTCGTGGAACACCGCTTTGGTGCTTCTGCTAACCGTATTTTCTTGGCGGGGCAGAGAGATTCTTGATTTCATAAGCAATCTGTTTGCTTTTAATGACGCTGTGAACAAAGCCTCGAAGGCATGGGGTAACATGGTTGATGAGGTTGAAAAAACAAACGATGGTTACGGCAAGGCTATGGCCAATCTTGAAAGGATGGTAGCTTTGTGGAAGGAATTGGGTAGCGACGATGAGAAAGCTAAGTTCTTGCGAATGTATAAGTCGGAGATAGACTCCCTCGGTCTTGGCATTAAGAATGTTACTGACGCCGAGAAAGCTTTTGTCACCTACACCAGCCAAGTAAAAAGAGCTTTTGAGTACAGAGCTCAATCTGCAGCAGCTACTAAATTAGCGGAGGGCAAATACAATGAAATGATTAAGGCTTACACACGTATCAGGGAATTGGCCGAAAAGCAAGCTGAGGTGGAGCCTACTATTCGTAAACTTGCCTACTATGAGTTTCCGGATATGTTTGAAGCTATCAAGTCGGGTGCTTTGTATGCAGAGCCCTACTGGGATATACTGGATAAATCCATCCAGAATAATATCAAGGACATTGATAGGCTTCAAAAAGAAGCTTCTAACTACATAGATATTGCTAATCAGCTGGATAAGAAGGAGTACGATGTTCTTAACGAAGCTGGTTTTTCTTACAAGACCGTAAAGGACGCTGAACGGCAGAAAGACCTTCTTGCGAAGATCAACGCTGCTGAATTAGACGCTTTAAAGCGTAAGAATGAGGTGGAAGAGGCCTTGTTGGAGGATGGTTTCGCCAAAAACAACCGCAAGATTAGAAGCGGGTATGAGGAGGAACGTAAAGAAATCAAGAAGCAAGTAGACAAGATAGTCAACGTGCTCAATGAGGATTTTGGTAAGAACATAATGCCAGAATTGAGTAGCTTGCTTGATACAAGCGGGTTTAAAGATACGATAAACTCTCTTCTTGTCTTTGACTCCAGCGATGGCAACGTTAAGAGATTGTACGAAGTGCTGAAGCTTCTTGGAGAAGTGTACGATAAGCAGAGTAGTGCAGAACAAGTTGACTTGGGCAAAGAGTGGAGAGCGGAACAGACCCGTAGAGCTCAGGCCGCAAAAGAAGCGGTACAACTTCAGTTAGACGCTGTAAGAGAAGGCTCGGAGGAAGAGTTTGAGCTTAAAAAGAAGCTTATCTGGAAGGAGTACGCGGTAGAGATAGCGGCCAATAAAGAGAAAGAATCCAATAAGAGGCAGGATGCCCTTGCTATCTACAAAAAGTATCTCAAACAGGAAGAGGATTTACGCAATGCTTACGATAGAACTCTTCGCGAGCGTCAGATCAAGCAGCTCGAGTTGGAGATAGGTAGCACAGCCTATGGCCGTGAAGCAAGCACTAAGACCGAGCAGAAAATAGAGCTTCAACGCAGACAGGCCCTTGCCGACATCGAACAGTCCGGACTGAATGCCGAGGAGCAAGAAGCCAAACGCCTTGCCACGGAGCAATACTACGACCGCCTTATTTTGCAGGAGCGTATCAAGTTGGCCAATCAGCTTGTTAAAGTCGAAAAAGACCTTGTTTCCATTGAAACTGAGCTGGCCCAGAAGAACTCTGCTGAGAAGCTTAGGCTGCTGTTAGAGCAGAACAACCTTGCCGAACAGTCTGAGCTTAACAATGCTTATCTTTCGGCTACCTCTGAGGAGGAGTACGCTGAAATGGCCGATCATATCATTCAAAAGTACAAGCAGCTGGAGAGCTTTATTAAAGGTGATTTCGCTATTAAGGTATTGGATGATCAACAAGCCCTTGCAGAAGCCGTGTTCAATATCGTTGAGCAAACCGAACAGGCTACAACTCGCTTTGAGTTGGAGCAAGAGAGGGAACGCTGGATGGAGCAGATTAGATTGGCCGAAGCCGGCATGCTTGATTGGTCGGAGGCTCAAATAGCGGCTGCAAAAGCAACCGTTGAGGGCATTAACAACCAGCTTAAACAGCTTGAAGGTATCGGTGGTGTTCTCAGCCGTATCTCCGAACACGGCCTACTTGGCTTATTCGACATGACCGATGAGCAGTATGACGCTTGGAAGAACTATGCGGATTTCATCGGCGACCAGATAGACAAGATCATCGACAAGTACGTAGAACTCGCGCAAGCCGCTGTTGACGCTCAGCAGCAACAAGTGGATGCCGCTCGTACTGTCTACGAAGCCGAATTGGAGGCCCGTGCTAACGGCTACGCTAATAATGTAGAAACCGCAAAGAAAGAGTTGCAGCTCCAAAAAGAAACCTTGAGGGAGAAGCAAAAGCGGTTAGAAGAAGCAGAACGGTATCAGCGTATTGCCGACGAGGCCTCTACAGCGTCATCGTTGATAACCGCCATAGCTCAGCTGTATAAGGCCTACGCGGGTGTTCCGTACGTTGGCCTTATTATCGCGGCTGCTGCGGTTACGGGATTGTTAGGAATGTTCGCTGCGGGTAAAGCGTCAGCTAAGGCTGCAGCCTCTCAGAATTATGGCGGTGGCGGCTTTGAATTATTGCAAGGCGGCTCTCATGCTTCGGGCAACGACATAGATTTGGGCGTGAATAACCGCCACAATCGCCGTATGCGGGCTGAGGGCGGTGAAAGTATGGCAATATTCAGCCGACGCGCCACAAAGCGATACAGCGAAGTTCTGCCCGATCTGGTGGCTTCTATCAACAAGGGTAATTTCGAGGAGCAATATTCTCAGTCCTTTGTCTTGCCCGATGAGGTGAAATTGGGCATCGGTAAAGAACGCTACGTGAATTTGAGCAAGATTGAGAGCAGTCTTGATCAGCTCACTTCACAAGGAGCAGAGCAGTATTCAGTTATGCCAGACGGTACGGTTATTATCAAGAAGGGTAACGTTACTAAAATCATAAAGAAATGAAAACTCCAAAGTATAGGTTTCTCTTAGGCACTCACCTACAAGCCGTTGGTAACTATATAGCTGGTTACTACGATAAAATTACTGGCCAACTCGTATCAGGCGGTACAAGCTTGAAATGCGATGTAGTAGCCGTAGCCAATCCTGCGGGCGTTCAAGGATACTTAGCAGCTGACAACACTTTTTTGAAAGAAAACTCCTACATAACTCTCTACGAAGGTAATTCGTTTATCGGAACTGTATTGCTCTCCAGCATTATGGGCGCTCCGTACATTTTACCGCAAGGAGTAACGAGTATCGGCATAACGCTTGATGTTACTGAAATGGAGACTGATCATCCAAGGCCCGTATACATTCTCCACGAAGCTGAATCCTTCTACTCCAAGCTATCGAAAAAGATAAGTAAGGAGAGCGGCCAAATGTTTTTCAGAGAAGTTCTTGATACAGATTTGCATTTTGTCGGCTCTGAGGCTGACATCGTACTGACCTACAGCGTAGAAGATAAATTCATGGTCATCTGCGAAAGAAAGGATTACACTACCGATACTTGGAACGTATACCACTCGGACACTTTCGGTGTTACGGATTGCTCCTTTGACTTAGCGGCTCGCACTTGCACACCTAAGCTTACGCCTCTTGACAACTACAGCAGAGTTCTCGCAAGGTACTCAGATGAGTATGATCTTATTAAGTTAAAGCCAGAGATATGTAGAATCAAAACAAGCTTGCGACCAATCATTGAGATATACGAAAAGGGTTCGGGCGTCATAACTCGTTTTTTGGGAGGAACGTATTGGGAAACCGAAGTTACTCCCGAAGATGATGATACAGTGCTTACAGACACGGAACATTTCGGGCGTGTTGCTTTGTCGGATAATTTCGCACATATCAATGTAGTGAACGTATACGATCAACCGTCTGAGTATTATCTGCCGAGGCAAGAATACAGGTATGACCCGAGCAATAACTACTACTCTTATACGGATGGTCAGAACGTATATACGTGGTCCTTTATAATTCTGCGCGATGGATTTTTTGACCGACCTTTTTTAATTCTTGAAAGAAACGGCAGTCGTGTAGAATACGGTTCGCGTTGGATAGTGATAAAACTCCCCGATCATGTTCAAAGTGCAAGTGACCTTCCATTAGACTATGGATATTCGCTGTTTGACATATATGGCTATCAGCAGGATTTACAGCAAACGGACTTACCCTTTGGCGAGGTTACAATAAATCTCTATGATATTTGGGCGCGTGTTGTAGGCAATAAGGATAGCCTTTTCGGGATAGCTTCTTTCGACTTACCACAAGACGACTTTGCTGTAGATAGTCCTTCTTACAAGAAATGCGCTCCGATAAATAAAGATCAAGGATACTTTTATATAATTACAGATACTATTGCTGAGCCCACCGAATTTGGTCTGGCTGAAAATGAAGAGTACTATACCAATAAGAACTTGCAGATAGAAGGAGGCATACATGGGGTTAAGGCTATGCCGATAGGCAAGCATGAATGGGGTGCTTTTTCTATTTGGTTTAACTATCCAGACAACTACACTCTTATGGAGCAAGAAAGCCGCTATGACTATGATCTCAGGGATTGCTTCACGCTGGGAGCTACGATTAGGGCCTTATTGGCCGTTATCGATCCATCTATCACCTTTGCAGATGGCCAAGAGTGTAGCCAATTCTTTTACAGCCCTTACGGTCTTGGAGTGACCATGAAGGGCGGTTATGATTGGAAGTTAGCCATCACGCCGAAATCCAACGTATTAAAGGGTGACTACGACCAAGCAGCGCAAAAAGCTCCTATCACTTTTGAGGAGTTGATGACCATGCTAAAAGACCTCTACGGATTATATTGGTATATAGACAGCGGTAGACGCTTGCACATAGAGCATTTAGTTTGGTTTCTCAATGGCGGCTCCTACACCGATTATCAAGGTAACGTCCAGCTTAATTTGGCCGATTCTAACGTCAAGGACGCTTTCAACAAAAAGATGACCGGCTATTGGCAAAAAGCCTACGAGTTCAATATGAGTGAAGCGGCAAGGCGATTAGAGCTTACCTATTCGGAGAAAGGTACTGAGTTCTTTGAAGGGTCGTCTATCGACGTACTGAATAGCTATCTGCGAGAGGCCTCAATAAATAGCAAGTCAATCGCAAACTTTACTGCCGATTTGGATTTAATGCGAGTTGAGCCAGATAGGTACTCTTCTGACGGCTTCGCTCTGCTTGCCTACCTTGATGTCGTTGTACCGCAGCCCCCGTACGCGCCTACTGGACAAAAATTGATCCCCGTGACCGGTCCGATCGTTGTCACGGAGAAAGATGGCTGGCAGCGTCAAGCCTACGTCAATAACCTATTTGCCTCATGGCTATATTGTCAGCATTTCTACATGTATAATCTCTCGGGCGATCTCATGAAGGCGGGCCTTAAACTGGAGAGCTTGCCAAACGCGGCATCGCTTGATTTCGTACACGGTTTGGCTCGGTTAAGAAAGCAGAAAGTACGCTTTCCGTTTGATGACGACCCAGACACGGTTGACCTAATTCAAACAGATATAGGCTACGGAGTGCCGGAAGATTTTGAGATAGACGCGGAGAGCCGTACTGTATTTGCTACTTTATCGTTTCCAGTAAAAGATAACGCCAGTTAGTTAAAAGCGTTAAAAAGAAAGCTATACGAATCAACTCATACTATATTTGCAGCATGATAGTAGGCTATAACATATCACCCTTGCCGTTCTACGATAGCATGGAAGAGCAGTTTGAAAATCACCCCTGCGCATTCGGTGTCAACTACCCGTTGTTGTGTGGGGTTACCGACCCTTTGCCATTCTTGTTCTACACGGATGATGACCCAGACGCATGCCGTATTGACAGCGTGGGCCTCGTCCGTGTAAACTCTATGGGCATAGACGTGACTACGGATTTTACGCAAGGTGGTCTCGTCATCTTTGATGCGGACGTTCAGGGTAGAGCAAGCTCGTTCATACGGTTTGCCCCGAATCAAGACTTCCACTTTGAATTTCCCGCAGTAGGGTTGTACTACTTTATCATCGGCATTTTCAACAAGGAAGATCAAACTACAGCTTATTACTACTCAGAGAAATTCTGTGTTACGGATAATCTTTGGGATGCTATTTGCATTACCTATACCAGTCCTGTTAACCTCAGCACTCCTTTCGGGGATATTCCGTTTAGGCATAATGACGTTGGAGATTTCAGCTTTAAAGTATGGTTGAATGCTTTAATCGGCAAGCCAGAGTATACCTTTGAGGAAGTTGAAACTAACAGAACAGGCTACTCTTTCTTGGAGCGTTGTACCTCGAAAAAAACCTATCAGTTTAATGTGATAGCTCCAGAATACCTTTGCGACGCGCTTAGGCTCATTAAGCTTTGCCCTGACGTAGAGATAGTACACAGGGGTAAGACCTACGAGCCTACTTCTTTCGATATGAATGTTAGCTGGGAGGAGCAAGGTGATCTTGCTTCTCTACGGGCTACTTTCGATACCGATAACGTAATAACCGCTATAGGCGGGTATCAAGAATAAACTAATAAGAAAGGCATTTAAAAATGGCAGAAGTAGTAAGATCAGCTACATTAAGAAATCCAGCATTCTGGATATGTCTTGCGATAACAATAGGCCTGTTTATTACGGGCCTATGCATGCCTCCGCACGGTGAGATTGACGGATCAATCTTAACTGCAGCCAGTATTCTCTTTGCTTTTGCAACTCTCTACGAGGTACACATAGCTATAAAGAAAGGCGTGAATGCAAAACTCAGACACAGTAACACGGAGTTATCCGTAGGTGATCCTGACGATGATAATACACAAGAAGAAAATAACGATTTAAACTAAGAAAACAATGGAAACAAGTAAAACTTTAGCTGAGCAGAACGGCAGTCAGTCGGGCGCCATGTTAGGCGAACTTACTGGTGACGAGCTGCTCGTACAAAATGGCAATCAAGCGGGCTCTGCTATGGGAGAACTCACAGACGATGAGCTGCTTGCACAAAACGGCAATCAAGCTGGTGTCGGTGTTGCAGAACACTTTGATGAGCTTGACAAACGGCCTAAGGTTCTCACCTTTACCGCCAACGAGGACGGCGTTAAGCTGGCTTTTTTCTTTAATAGAAGCAACGCTGGCGACGGTCAGCAAAACCCGAGCATCACTTTCCAAAAATCAACGGATGGCGGTTTGACGTGGGAAGAGCATACTATTGGAGTGTACGACCCCGACGATGGCGATACGTCAAATCTTGACGTTATTACGTTGGACGAAGGAGAATCCGTCATGTTCAAAGGTGTGAACTCCGAGAATTTCACTGTCGGCGACCCCGAGAACGATGAAGGCATCTACGTCGGTTTCTATCTTGATGGCAGTGCTTCCGCATCGGGAGACATCACCGCGTTGCTAAATGGTGTTGGTGGTGACGCTACCATTCAATTTATGCAATTCTACTACATGTTCAACGGTTGCACGGGTCTGACGCAAGCCCCAGCCCTGCCCGCCACCACGCTGGCAGATTACTGCTACAACTACATGTTCAACGGTTGCACGGGTCTGACGCAAGCCCCCGCCCTGCCCGCCACCACGCTGGCGAGTGGCTGCTACAGCTCCATGTTCAACGGTTGCACGGGTCTGACGCAAGCCCCAGCCCTGCCCGCCACCACGCTGGCGAGTGGCTGCTACG